>MTEW01000167.1_pt2 | contig 89916 bp, 79 predicted proteins | sample 1042681 | NCBI WGS metagenome assembly MTEW01 (sample SAMN06185811, study PRJNA358809) | soil metagenome | isolation source: soil biostimulated with citrate as carbon source | place: India | collected 2015-05-23 | reverse complement strand
TGTCGCTGGAGGACATGCAGCGCGATCTCGACCGACGCAAGCCGGGCACCAGCCGCCACACCACGCAGCGCCAGGAAGACGACGTGGTGGAGATCCTCTCCGGGGTGTTCGAGGGCAAGACCACCGGTTGCGCCATCGGCCTGCTGATCCGCAACACCGACCAGAAGTCCAAGGACTACTCGGCGATCAAGGATCTGTTCCGCCCGGCCCATGCCGACTACACCTACCACCACAAGTACGGCATCCGCGACTACCGTGGCGGCGGCCGCAGCTCGGCGCGCGAGACCGCCATGCGCGTGGCCGCCGGCGCCATCGCCAAGAAATACCTGGCGACCCAGGGCATCGTGGTGCGCGGCTATATGAGCCAGCTCGGTCCCATCGAGATTCCGTTCAAGACCTGGGACAGCGTCGAGCAGAACGCCTTCTTCAGCCCCGACCCGGACAAGGTGCCCGAGCTCGAGGCCTATATGGATCAGCTGCGCCGCGACCAGGATTCGGTCGGCGCGAAGATCACCGTGGTCGCCGAAGGGGTGATGCCGGGCCTCGGCGAGCCGATCTTCGACCGCCTCGACGCCGAACTGGCCCACGCGCTGATGAGCATCAATGCGGTCAAGGGCGTGGAGATCGGCGCCGGCTTCGCCAGCGTCGCCCAGCGTGGCACCGAGCACCGCGACGAGCTGACCCCCGAAGGCTTCCTGTCGAACAATGCCGGCGGCATCCTCGGCGGCATTTCCAGCGGCCAGCCGATCATCGCCCATCTGGCGCTCAAACCCACCTCCAGCATCACCACGCCGGGGCGCTCGATCGACGTCGACGGCAACCCGGTGGAGGTGATCACCAAGGGGCGCCACGACCCCTGCGTGGGCATTCGCGCCACCCCCATCGCCGAGGCGATGATGGCCATAGTGCTGATGGATCACCTGCTGCGTCATCGCGCGCAGAACGCCGAGGTGCGCGTCACTACCCCGGTGCTGCCGCAGCTGTGACCGCTTGCGTAGGTTGGGTTGAGCGCAGCGATACCCAACAACCGCTGCCCCGGCTGTCGCTGCGCTCGACCCGGGCTAAGACCAGACCATGATCGCCGCGTTGCCTTACTGGCGCCTGTCCGGCTTCTACTTCTTCTACTTCGCCCTGCTCGGCGCCACGGCGCCGTTCCTCGCCCTGTACTTCGACCACCTGGGCTTCTCGCCGGCGCGCATCGGCGAGCTGGTGGCCATCCCCATGCTGATGCGCTGCCTGGCGCCCAACCTGTGGGGCTGGCTCGGCGATCACAGCGGCCAGCGCCTGCTGATCGTGCGCCTCGGCGCGCTGTGCACCCTGGTCTGCTTCGCTGGCATCTTCGTCAGCCACAGCTATGCCTGGTTGGCGCTGATCATGGCCGCGCACGCCTTCTTCTGGCACGCGGTGCTGCCGCAGTTCGAGGTCATCACCCTGGCCCACCTGCGCGAGCAGGCCGCGCGCTACAGTCAGATCCGCCTGTGGGGCAGCATCGGTTTCATCGTCGCGGTGGTCGGCCTGGGCCGCCTGTTCGAGTGGCTGAGCCTGGACGCCTACCCCTGGGCGCTAGTGCTGATCATGGCCGGCATAGTCGCCGGCAGTTTCTGGGTGCCCAACGCGCAGCCGCTATCGCGACCCGGCAGCGCCGAGCAGGGCGGTTTTCTGCGCCAGCTGCGTCGCCCCGGCATCCTCGCCTTCTACGCCAGCGTCGGCCTGATGCAACTGAGCAACGGGCCCTACTACACCTTTTTGACCCTGCACCTGGAGGCGCTCGGCTACGGGCGCGGCACCATCGGCATGCTCTGGGCCCTGGGCGTGGTGGCGGAGATTCTGCTGTTCCTGGTCATGGCGCGGCTGCTGCAGCGCTATTCGCTGCGCGCGGTGCTGCTGGCCAGCTTCCTGATCACCGCCGTGCGCTGGCTGCTGCTGGGCAACCTGGCTGACCAGCTGGCGATCCTGCTGCTCGCGCAGTGCATGCACGCCGCCACCTTCGGTGCCTTCCACGCCGCCAGCATCCACTTCATCCAGCGCAGCTTCGAAGGCGGCCAGCAGGGCCAGGGCCAGGCGCTGTACGCCACCCTGGCCGGCATCGGCGGCGCCCTCGGCGCGCTGTATGCCGGCTACAGCTGGAACAGCATCGGCCCGGCCTGGACCTTCGCCCTGGCCAGCCTGGCGGCGCTGGCCGCAGCCGTTATCATTGCCACTCGTCTGCCCCCGGAGTCCGAGCGAGAATCCCCATGACCAGCCTGAGCGTTCACCTGCAAACCTCTCCGCAGCTGCCGAACAAGGTGCTGACCCACGCCGAGGACATCGCCAGCACCCTGGCCGAGGTCGGCGTGCGCTATCGCCAGTGCCCGCCGCCGGCGACGCTGCGCCCCGGCTGCAGCGAGCAGGAGTTCGACGCCGCCTGCGGCGCCTGGCTGCAGGATCTGCGCGGCGAGGGCGGCTACCGCCAGCACGAGCTGCTCAGCCTGGAGCGCAACCACCCGCGCAAGCTCGAGCTGCGCGCGCGCTACCTCGACGAGCAGACGCAGCCGACCGCCAGCGCCTGGCTGTTCGTCGGCGGTTTCGCCCAGCTCAGCCTGCACCTGGGCGAGTACGTCTATGTGCTGCAGGGCGAGCGCGGCGATCTGCTGGAGCTGCCGGCGGACACCCGCCACTGGTTCGACCTGGGCGAGGAGCCGCACCTGCTGCTGGTGCGCCTGAGCGCCACGGCGGAAGCGCCCGGCCTGACCGGCGACCAGATTGCCAGCCGTTTTCCGCGTCTGGGCGACTGAGTGGCTATCCTCTGAGGGCAACCCTTCACACAGGAGTGTCGTCATGGGTTCCACCCTCAATGGGCTGATCGGCCTGATCATTCTGGTCCTGGATATCTGGGCCATCGTCAACGTGGTGAAAAGTAGCGCCGAAACCGGGATCAAGATTCTCTGGGTGCTGCTGATCATCTTCCTGCCCGTGCTGGGGCTGATCATCTGGGCGCTGGCCGGGCCGCGCGGCAACGTCAGGCTGTGATGCGCATCTGGCTGCTGGTGCTGCTGCTGGCGCCGCTGTGGACCTCGGCAGCGCAGCCGGCCGACGCCTGGCAGGCGCTGCGCGAGGGGCGGGCGCTGCTGATCCTGCGCCATGCCACGGCGCCGGGAGTCGGCGATCCGGCGCATTTCCAGCTGGGCAACTGCAGCACCCAACGCAACCTCAACCAGCAGGGCCGCGAGGAGTCGCGGCGCTGGGGCGAACTGCTGCGCCACCAGGGCATCGAGCGGCCGCGGCTGCTCAGCAGCCGCTGGTGCCGCGCGCTGGATACCGCCAGGGGCATGGGCCTGGGCCCGGTGCGGCCGCTACCGGCGCTGGACTCCTTCTTCGAGCAACGCGACGCCGCCGAGGCGCAGACCGCCGAGCTGATTCGCGCGGTCAACCTGCTGCCGCCCGGCGAGCCGCTGGTGCTGGTGTCGCATCAGGTCAATATCACCGCGCTGACCCGGGTGTTTCCCGCGTCCGGCGAGGGGCTGATCCTGGCCTTGCCGCTGCGCGCGGCGCCGCAAGTGCTGGCGCGTATCGCGCCGCCCTGAGCGTCGGTACGCAGGGCGCTCAAAGAGCCAGTTGCGTCTGCTGCGACGGCAGCGCGCCTTCCAGTTCCAGCAGCAGTTGCTTGCGCGGCAGGCCGCCGGCGTAGCCGGTAAGGCTGCCGTCGCGGCCGATCACCCGGTGGCAGGGAATGACAATGGACAGCGGGTTGGCGCCGTTGGCGGTGCCCACCGCGCGCACCGCCTGCGGCCGCGCGATGGCGGCGGCCAGGTCGCTGTAGCTGCAGGTGCGACCGTAGGGAATGCGCTGCAGGGCCTGCCATACCGCCTGCTGAAAGGGCGTGCCACGCGGCGCCAGGCGCAGCTCGAACTGGCGGCGACGGCCGGCGAAATACTCGTCCAGCTGCCGGCACGCATCATCCAGCTCGCCGCCGGCCTGTCGCCAGTCTTCGCCGATGCGCCAGGGGCGGCTGTCGAGCTCCATCAGCAGCAGCTGCAGGCCGTTTTCGTCGCCAGCGAGAAACAGCGGGCCGAGGGGGCTGTCGTGGTGGCGGTAGTACATGGCGTTCAGCCTCCCGAATAGTTGTGCCACAGGTGCGCGGCGGCGTAGGCACGCCAGGGCCGCCAGGCTTCGGCGCGGGCCTTGAGGCTGCGCGCATCGATGCCGCCGGCGCCCCACAGCGGCGCCTTGAGCAGGCCCAGGTCGCTGGCGGGAAAGGCGTCGGCCTCGCCGAAGGCGCGCAGGGCGATGTACTCGGCGGTCCAGGGGCCGATGCCGGGCAGGGCGCACAGACGTTCGATCAGCGCCGCGCTGCCGTCGTCGAGATTCAGTTGCAAGCTGCCGTCGTCGATGCGCGCGGCGAACTGCTGCAGGCTCTGCACCCGTTTGCCGGGCATGCCGATCGCGGCCAGGTCGGCCGCGGCGATGGCCTGCGGGCTGGGAAACAGCGTGGTGACGCCGGGGTAGCCGGGCAGGTTCAACGGCGTGCCGAGGCGCTGCACCAGGCGGCCGACCAGGGTCACCGCCGCCTTGACCGTGACCTGCTGGCCGACGATGGCGCGCACCGCCTGCTCGAACGGGTCGAAGGCCACCGGCAGGCGCAGGCCGGGGTTGCGCTGCAGCAGCGGCGCGAGCAGGGCGTCGCCGCTGAGGTGCGCGGCAATCGCCTGCGGCTCGGCGTCGAGATCGAACATCCGCCGCACGCGCTGCTGCAAGGCCTCCAGGGCAATGGGCGCAGCGCTGCAGCAGCGCAGTTCGAGGGCGTTCTGCCCGGGCAGCGGTGTCACCCGCAGCCAGCCGCTGGCGCCGGCCAGGCTGAAGCTGCGGCTGTAGCTGTCCGGCGTCAGGCATTCCAGCCCCGGCACCGCGCGCAGGGCGAAGTGGGCGTGGAACTGCGGCCAGTGCCAGGGCGGCAGGTAGGGCAGGAGCAGGCTGATATTGTGCATGGCTTGCACCTTAGCCGCGTCGGGCGGCGCTGTCAGCGTGAAGATGGCTTTCAAACACGATCGAGCCCAGGTGCGTACTTTAGGCAAAGGCGGACATAGGGCGCTGATCGGTTCGCTCTACGAAATAGGCTCGCCGCGCTGGTAGCGCCCCGGCGTGGTGCCTTTCCAACGCTTGAAGGCGTGGATGAAGTTGGATAGTTCGCCGTAGCCCAGGCGCTCGGCGATTTCCTCCAGGCTCAGGCCGCCGGCGGCCAGCAGCTCCTCGGCCAGGGCCTGGCGCACCTCGTCCTGCAGGGCGCGAAAGCTGCTGCCTTCGTCGATCAGGCGGCGGCGCAGGGTACGGCTGCTCAGGTGCAGGCGGGCGGCGACCCGTTCCATGTCGCTCATCTGCCCTGGCGCCTGCAGCAGCAGCTGGCGCACGCGGCCGGCCAGGCCCTGGTGCCACTGGTGGCGGGCGAGGATCGCCTGGCATTGCTGCTCGCAGGCGCTGACCAGCTGCGAATTGGCCCGCGGCAGCGCAACATCCAGCAGCCCGCAGGCCAGGCCGATGCGGTTGGCTGCGGCAGCAAAATGCGGCGCCAGGCCGAAGGCCTCGACGAAGGGCGCGACCTCGGCCGGCGCCTGCTGGCGCAGTTCCAGGCGGGTCAGCGGCAGCGGGGCGCCGAGCAGTTCGCGCACGATCAGTTGGGCGCCGACCATATCGCGCTGGACGATAAAGGGCCGCAGCTCCTCGTCCAGCGCGCCGTCGTCGAAGCGCAGGCTGGCGGTGACGCCGTCCTCGTCCAGGCTGATGCGGGTGAAGGCGTAGGTCAGGCCGTGGTAGCGCAGGCCCAGTTCGGCCGCCTGGCGCGCGGTGGCGCTGCTGAGCATGGCGTAGCCCCAGGCGCCGTAGCTGGTCAGGTGGTAGCGCCGACCGGCCTGCAGGCCGAGGTCGGCGACCGCGGGCAGGGCCTGCACCAGGTTGGCGATCAGCTGCAGCTCGCGGCCGGCGTCGATCTCGCCGTGCGGGGCGGCGAGCTGCACCGCGCTCAGGCCGGTATCGCGCAGGCAGGTGTCCAGGTCCAGGCCGAGGTCGAGCCCCAGCTGGGTGAGTAACTGCATGCTGGTGATGCTACGGCGCGCGGGCCAGGGTGGCGACATCAGGCTGTCCGAAAATCACAATCGATTGACCGACTATGCCATAACCGGCGGTGGCCGGCGCAAGTAGCATCCGCTTATCGCCACTCATTGGTCGGGGAGACCACAATGCATAACAACCCCCGCACGGGCGCGCCCTGGCGCGTGCTGATCATCGGCAGCGGCTTCGCCGGTCTGGGCCTGGCCATGCAGCTGCGCAAGGCCGGCCAGGACGATTTCCTGCTGCTGGAAAAGGCCGGCGAAGTCGGCGGCACCTGGCGCGACAACGACTATCCCGGCGCCGCCTGCGACGTGCCTTCGCACCTCTATTCGTTTTCCTTCGAGGCCAAGCACGACTGGTCGCGCAAGTACCCGCCGCAGGCGGAAATCCACGCCTATATCCTGCAGTGCGTGGACAAGTACCGGCTGCGTCCGCAGATCCGCCTCAACGCCGAGGTGCAGGGCGCCGAGTTCGACGCCGCGCGCGGGCTGTGGCGGGTCGAGTTGGTCGGCGGCGAATGCCTGGAGACCCAGGCGCTGGTCAGCGCCTGCGGCCAGCTCAACCGCCCGGCCTATCCGCAGTTGCCGGGGCTGGAGCGCTTTCGCGGCGAGGCCTTCCATTCGGCGCGCTGGCGGCATGACCTGGATCTGACCGGCAAGCGCGTGGCGGTGATCGGCACCGGCGCCTCGGCGATCCAGTTCGTCCCGCAGATCCAGCCGAAAGTGGCGAGGCTGAGCCTGTTCCAGCGTTCGGCGGCCTACGTGCTGGCCAAGCCGGATCGCGCCTACCGCGCCTGGGAAATCGCCCTGATGCGCCGCGTGCCGCTGCTGCAGCGGGGCGACCGCCTGCTCAAGTACCTGCACCACGAGGTGCGCGCGCTGGCCTTCGTCAGCCTGCCCTGGCTGATGCGCTCGATGCGCGGCCGTTTCACCCGCCACCTGGCGCGGCAGATGCCCGATGCCGGCAAGCGCGCGCAGCTGCAGCCGGACTACCCCATGGGCTGCAAGCGCATCCTGATCAGCAACGACTACTACCCGGCGCTGGCCCAGGCCAATGTCGAGATCGTCGACTCGCCGATCCGCGCGGTGCGCGAGCACGCGCTGGTCAGCGCCGACGGCCGCGAGCATCCCTGCGACGTGCTGATCTACGGCACCGGCTTCACCGCCAGCGATTTCCTCGCGCCGATGCGCATTCGCGGCCTGAACGGCCTGGAGCTGAACCAGGCCTGGAAGGATGGCGCCGAGGCCTACAAGGGCATCAGCGTCAGCGGCTTTCCCAACCTGTTCCTGCTCTACGGGCCCAATACCAACCTGGGCCACAACTCCATCCTCTATATGCTGGAGAGCCAGTACCCCTACGTGCTCGGCTGCCTGCAGGCGCTGCGCGAGCAGGGGCTACGCTACCTGGACCTGCGGCCCGAGGTGCAGCGGCGCTACAACCAGCGCCTGCAGCACCTCACCCGCCGAACGATATGGGCGCAGGGCTGCAGCAGCTGGTATCAGAATGCCTCCGGCAAGCACACCAACAACTGGCCGGGCTACACCTTCACCTACCGCCACCTGACCCGCACCCCGGAGCTTGCCGACTATGACTGCGTCCGCTGATTTCACCGCCCCCGCCGCCGAGCAGATGCTGCTGCGCCGCGTGCTGCGCGGCTTCCTGCGCCTGCTGTTTCGCGGTCTGGTGCGCCCGCCGATGCCGATAGCCGGGCAGCGCCTGGTGTTGCGCCTGCTCACCGCCACCACCCTGACCCCGCGCGGAGTCACGCGCAGTGCCGCGACCCTCGGCGGGCGGCCCTGCGAATGGCACCGGCCGCCGGCCAGCAGCGGCAACGTGCTGCTCTACCTGCACGGCGGCGCCTTCATGATCGGCGGGCCGGCTACCCATCGCGGCATCTGCGCCAGCCTGGCCAAGCGCGGCGGCCTGGACGTCTGCGCGCTGGACTACCGCCTGGCGCCGGAGCATCCCTATCCGGCGGCGCGCGACGACGTGGTGGCGGCTTACCGCGCGCTGCTGGACGCCGGCTACCGGCCCGAGCAGATCGCCATCGGCGGCGATTCGGCCGGCGGCAACCTGAGCCTGGTCGGCAGCCTGCGCATCGATGAACTGGGCCTGCCGGCACCGGCGGCGCTGGTGTGCTTCTCGCCGGCCACCGATTTCACCGGCGAACGCATGCACCAGCCGCCGGCCGGCGACCCGCTGATCCATCCCAGCTGGATCGAGCAGGCCGCCGCGCTGTATTGCCCGGCCGATCTGCCGCGCAACGATCCGGGTATGTCGCCGTTGTTCGCCGATCTGAGCCGCCTGCCGCCGACCCTGATCCAGGTTGGCGAGGACGAATTGCTGCTGAACGACAGCCTGCGCCTGGCCGAGCGCGCCCAGGCCGCCGGCGCCAGCGTGCGCCTGGAGCGTTATCCGGGGCTGTGGCACGTGTTCCAGGCCCATGTCGGCATGCTGCGCGCGGCGGATTACGCCATCGCCCGGGTGGTGGCCTTCCTCCGCGAACGGGGGCTGTGATGGACAACATCCTCATCAGCGGCGCTGCCTCGGGCATCGGCGCGGCTACCGCGCGGCTGTTCCACGCCCGTGGCTGGCGGGTCGGCCTGCTCGACGTCGACGCCAAGGCCCTGGCCGCGCTGGCGGCGGAACTGGGTGGGATCTGGCACGCCGAACTGGACGTGGTCGATGCCGGCGCGGTCAAGGCCGCCCTGGCCGACTTCTGCGCCCTGCACGACGGCCAGCTGCGCCTGCTGTTCAACGGCGCCGGCATCCTGCGCACCGGCGCCTTCGAGACCATCGAACTGGAGCAGCATGCGCGCCTGTTGCAGATCAACCTGCTCGGCGTGCTCAATTTGAGCCACGCCGCATTTCCTTATCTCAAGGCCACGCCCGGCGCGCAGGTGATCAACATGGGCTCGGCCTCGGCGGTCTACGGCGTGCCGCAGCTGGCCAGCTACTCGGCCAGCAAGTTCGCCGTGCGCGGCCTGACCGAGGCGCTGGAGCTGGAATGGCGCGCCCATGGCATCCGCGTCGGCGACCTGATGCCGCCGTTCGTCAACACGCCGATGGTCGCCAGCCAGGGCGAACCGCCGCCGGTGATGCGCCGCCTCGGCGTGCGTCTGCAGGCCGAGCAGGTCGCCGAAGCCGCCTGGCAACAGGCTCAGGGCCCTGCGGTGCACCGCCCGGTGGGCCTGCAGTTCCGCCTGCTCTACGCATTGGGGCAGATCACCCCGGGCTGGATCAATAGAGCGATCATGGCCTGGCTCAGCCGGAGCTGATGGCGGGCTGGCCAATGGCCGCCGGTCGCCGGCTTTGTCACAAGGCCTTTCCGTTGCAGGCGAATCCGGCGGCCAGCGGCTACCCTGCAAGGGACGGTTTTCAGCCTGGTGCCCTGCCGGGCAGTCGTCGATGTGCGTCAACAGACACATCAAGCAGCTTGCTTGATTCTCGGGGCGGCGCCGCCAAGGTGCCGCGACACCGCCGAAGTTGGGCGGTCGCAATGGGAAAGCGGTCAATCCATCCATCGCCTGAGAGGAGGTCGTTTATGAGCACAGCCTTCCACGAAGACGCCAGCACCTCGGTGCTGCGCCGGATGAAAGAAGGGGGGTTCGACTTCGCCCAGTTTCACCCGATCGAGTTCTACGCCATCTTTCCCGATGAGGAGCGGGCCCGCATGGCAGCCAGAAATTTTCGCGGCGAGTCGCTCAACGCCCAGGTTTCCGCCCGCGAGGACGGCGCCTGGCACCTGCAGATCAGCAAAGTGATGTACGCCACCCATGCCGGTATCGGTGCGTTCGAACATGACCTGGAGTCCATCGTCCTGCCCCTGGGCGGCAAGCTGGACGGCTGGGGCGTTACCCAGGAGGTGAAAGCGTCCGCTGCCCGTTAGGGCATTGTCTCGACAGTCCATCGGCCGGCCCGCGCGGCCGGTCGATGGCGCCAACCGTCAGTGCGCCTCGACTTGCCCGAGGCCATCGCGCAGACTGCGCGGCATGGCCGACATCCTGATCCTCACCCATATCGACTATTGCCCGCCCGCTCACCTGGCGCGGGTGCTGCAAGCGCGCGGCTGCGCCTTCGAGGTGCTGCGCGCCGACCTCGGCGAACTGCGCGGCTACGACCTGGAGCGACCCAGGGCGGTCGCGGTGATGGGCGGGCCGATGAGCGTCAACGACCCGCTGCCCTGGATCGCCGAGGAAGTGGCGGCGCTGCAGCGCTTTATCGCCCGCGACATTCCCATCGTCGGCCACTGCCTGGGCGGCCAACTGCTGGCCAAGGCCCTGGGCGCCGGCATCAGCCGCATGCCCTATACCGAAGCCGGCTGGCAGGCCATGCAGCGCCGCAGCGAGGCGGCGGACAGCCCCTGGCTGGCGCACCTGCCCGAGCACTTCAGCATCTTCCAGTGGCACGGCGACACCTTCGCCCCGCCAGCAGGGGCGCAACCGCTGCTGGGTAGCCGCTGGTGCGACAACCAGGCCTTCGCCTGGGGCGACAAGGTGCTGGCCCTGCAAGGCCACCCGGAGATGACCGAAGAGCTGATCGAGCTCTGGCTCGACGACTGGGCCCACCTGCTCGACGCCAGCCAGCCCAGCCAGCAGAGCATCGCCGCGATGCGCGACAACCTGGGCGAAAAGGTGAGGGCGCTGAACCAGGTGGCCGAGGGCTTCTACGCCCACTGGCTGAAGCTGGCCGGGCTCTGAGTTCGAACCCTCTCTGCAGAGCGGATCGGAGGGCCGCTGGGCGATGCTCCGATCCCGCTGCTTATCGCGGGCGAATGACAGTTGGGCGCAGACAAGACCCTTATTCCGGCTCATCTGCAATCAACGCCAGCAGATCGGTCACCCCGATATCCACGCCTGCCTGCGACAGCAGCGTGCTGGCCTGGCCGCGGTGGTGCGTCTGGTGGTTGAACAGGTGCACCAGTTCGTAGGGTGGGCTTTAGCCCACCATCGGTGGTCAGCGTGGGCTAAAGCCCACCCTACAAGGCTGTGGGGAGAGCCCATATACATTGTTAGGCGGCTATTGCGCTGAGTTATTTGCTTTCACAAGTACGTAATCTTGTTTTTTGTCGTTCCACTTAAATGTAGTGCTAGTTATTGCGGATGACTCTTCACTGAATACGCCAAATAATTTCAAAAGAGCGTCGATTCTAATTTGGTATGCCCATTTATGCCGCTGGTGGTCCGAGAAAACGAGCATCGATACAAAGGCTGTGCCTTCAGTAATTGTTTGCATCCAGTAGTAATGAATTAGCTGGTTGCACACATCCAGTGCGGTGAGGGTGTGAGGCTCCGGGTGCTCCATGTCGAATCGATCTTCGGGCCAGCCCACACCTGTGGCGGTGAATGGTCGATTTCCGATATTTTTGTAACGTAATACCGGCAGGCAAGTTTCGCGAGCCTGATCATTTACTTTTGGCCGCTCCAGCAGCGAACGAACTTGAAAGGCAACAATCATTAGTTTTCGTTCAAAGAGAACTTGCTGCTTTTCAGACCACCGTTGATACCTGCGCTTCTTGCGTAGCCAGACGAGATCGTTTCTAAGCTCTGCGCGCCAGTAACAGGATTCGATCATTTTTAGCGCCTAACTATAAATAGACACCAGTTGGTGCATAACCTGCCAAATAGGACTGCCGGATAATATTCCGCTGTTCCAAACTCCCCCTATCCAAGTCGTCACCTGCGGAAAAAGGGCAGGGCGATTAGCCGGTTATACACCAGGCAGGCGGGATACTGGCAAGTGGCGATTATGGGGTTGCGGGGAGCGGGAAGCCGGAAGGCGAGGCGGATCGCGAGCAAGCTCGCTCCTGCGGGAAGTGGCGGGGCAGGAAGGCGCAGCGGTTGGCCCGCTGCGCCTTTTGCGTTTCAGCGGTTGAAGCGTTCGACCAGGGCGTACTGGCCCTGGGCGGTGCCGGTCAGGGCTTCGCTGAGTTTGGCGGTGCTTTGCGCTTCGCTCGCGGTCTGGTCGGCCAGTTGGGCGATGGTGGTGATGTTCTGGTTGATCTCGTCGGCCACGGCGCTCTGTTCCTCGGCGGCGGCGGCGATCTGGTTGGCCATGTCGGCGATATTGGCCACCGCGTCGCTGATGCCGGCCAGGGCCTGGTCGGCCTGGAGCACGCGCTCGACGCCTTCGTCGGCCTGCTTGCGGCCGATTTCCATGGTCATCACCGCTTCTTCGGCGGTGCGCTGCAGCTTGGCGATCAGGGCGTGGATCTGGCCGGTGGATTCGGCGGTGCGCTGAGCCAGGGAACGAACCTCGTCGGCCACCACGGCGAAGCCGCGGCCCATTTCGCCGGCGCGGGCGGCTTCGATGGCGGCGTTGAGGGCGAGCAGGTTGGTCTGGTCGGCGATGCCCTTGATCACGTCGACCACGCCGCCGATCTCGTTGCTGTCCTGGGCCAGGCGGGTGACGGTTTCGCCGGTGTCGCCCACCGATTGCGACAGGCGCTGGATGGCTTCGCGGGTTTCCGCGGCGATGCCGCGGCCTTCGCCGGTGAGGCGGTTGGCCTCCTGGGTGGCGATCGCGGTGCGCGCCACGTTGCTGGCCACTTCCAGGGTGGTGGCGGCCATTTCGTTGACCGCGGTGGCGACCTGTTCGGTTTCCTGGCGCTGGCGCTCCAGGCCGGCAGAGCTGTTGTGCGCCAGCTTGTCGGCCTCGCGGGCCTGCTGGGTGAGCTGTTCGGCGGTGTCCTGCAGGCGCGTCAGGCAGGTCTTCAGGCGCGCTTCCTGGCTGAGCATGGCCATCTCCAGGCGCGCTTCGGCGCCGCGGCTGTCGGTGTACATCTGCGCGATCAGCGGGTCTGAGGTGGTCTGTTCGGCCAGGCGCAGCAGGCGCTTGATGCCGCGGGTCTGCCAGGCGATGCCGGCCAGGCCCAGGGGGATGGAGAGTGCGGCGGCGAGGGCGAAGCCCCAGCCGCTGCCGAACCAGTGGCCGATCAGGAAGCCGATCTGGCTGACCAGGATGAACGGCAGCCAGGCCTGCATCACCGGCAGCCAGGCATCGCGTTTGGGAATGGCGGTCTTGCCGGCATTGACCCGCGCATAGAGGGCTTCGGCGCGGCGCACCTGCTCGGCGCTGGGTTTGACCCGCACCGATTCGTAGCCGACCACCTGGTTGTTCTCGGTCATCGGCGTGACGTAGGCGTTGACCCAGTAGTGGTCGCCGCTCTTGCAACGGTTCTTGACGATGCCCATCCACGGCCGGCCCTGTTTCAGGGTGCTCCACATGTGCTCGAACACCGCCGCCGGCACGTCCGGATGGCGCACGATGTTGTGCGGCGCGCGCAGCAGTTCCTCGCGGGAGAAGCCGCTGATTTCGACGAAGGCGTCGTTGCAGTAGGTGATCTGGCCCTTGAGGTCGGTGGTGGAGATCAGGCGCTGCTGCGCAGGGAAGGTGCGCTCGCGCTGAGTGACCGGTTGGTTATTACGCATGGCAGGTATCCGTCGTTGTTATGCCCTCTGCATCGGCCGCAAAGCGGCGAAGTTGAGGGAGAAATCCGTGGCGCGCAGTGTAAACGGATTCTGCCTGGCGTCACCCTTTCGTCGCGACCCGGGCCGTCCCTGGCCCGCTCGTTCTAGTTGGCGATCATCTGCCGCAGCACGTAATGCAGGATGCCGCCGGCCTTGAAGTATTCCACCTCGTTGAGGGTGTCGATGCGGCACAGCAGTTCGACCTCCTCGCGCTGGCCGTTTTCGCGGACGATGGCCAGCGACAGCGGCATATGCGGGTGCAGTTCGACGCCGTCGAGGCCGTGGATGCCGAGCTTCTCGCGGCCGGTCAGGCCCAGGCTCTTGCGGTCGCAGCCGGGCTTGAACTGCAGCGGCAGCACGCCCATGCCCACCAGGTTGGAGCGGTGGATGCGCTCGAAGCTCTCGGCGATCACCGCCTTGACCCCCAGCAGGTTGGTACCCTTGGCCGCCCAGTCGCGGCTCGAGCCGGTGCCGTACTCCTTGCCGGCGATCACCACCAGCGGCGTGCCCGCTTCCTGGTAGCGCATGGCCGCGTCATAGATCGACAGCTTGTCGCCACTGGGAATATGCAGAGTGTTGCCGCCTTCCTCGCCACCGAGCATTTCGTTCCTGATGCGGATATTGGCGAAGGTGCCGCGCATCATCACCTCGTGGTTGCCGCGGCGCGAGCCGTAGGAGTTGAAGTCCGCGGGCGCCACGCCCTGTTCGCGCAGGTAGCGCCCGGCCGGGCTGTCGGCCTTGATGTTGCCGGCCGGCGAGATGTGGTCGGTGGTCACCGAGTCGCCGAGCAGGGCGAGGATGCGCGCCTCATGGATATCGCCGATATGCGGCGGATCGCCGGCGATGTCCTCGAAGAACGGCGGGTGCTGGATATAGGTGGAGTCCGCCTGCCAGACGTAGGTGTCGGCCTGCGGCACCTCGATGGCCTGCCACTGTGCGTCGCCGGCGAACACCTCGGCGTATTCCTTGCGGAACATGGCGGTATCGACCTTGGCGATGGCCTCGGCGATCTCCGCCTGGCTCGGCCAGATGTCCCTGAGGTACACCGGCGCGCCGTCCTTGCCGGTGCCCAGCGGCTCCTGGCTGAGGTCGAGTCGCACGCTGCCGGCCAGGGCGTAGGCCACCACCAGAGGCGGCGAGGCCAGCCAGTTGGTCTTCACCAGCGGGTGCACGCGGCCTTCGAAGTTGCGGTTGCCGGACAGCACCGAGGCGACGCTCAGGTCGGCCTGGGTGATGGCCTGTTCGATAGGCTCGCGCAGCGGCCCGGAGTTGCCGATGCAGGTGGTGCAGCCATAGCCCACCAGGTCGAAACCGAGTTTCTGCAGGTAGGGCGTCAGGCCGGCGGCGTTGAAGTACTCGGTGACCACCTTGGAGCCGGGCGCCAGCGAGCTCTTGACCCAGGGCTGGCGCTGCAGGCCTTTGTCCACGGCCTTCTTGGCCAGCAGGCCGGCGGCCATCATCACGCTGGGGTTGGAGGTGTTGGTGCAGGAGGTGATGGCGGCGATCACCACCGCGCCGTGCTTCAGGCGATAGGTCTGGCCCTCGTCCTGATAGTCCACCCCGCCACTTTGCTGGCCGCCGCCGACGGCTGTGCCGCCCCCCCCTTCGTTGAGCAGGCGACCGTCTTCCTTGGCCGTGGGTTTGAGCTGCAGGCCGAGGAAATCGTTGAAGGCCTGGGCGACCTGACCGAGGGCGACGCGGTCCTGCGGGCGCTTCGGCCCGGCCAGGCTGGCTTCGACGCTGCCCAGATCGAGGCTCAGGCTATCGCTGAACAGCGGCTCGGCGCCGGGCTCGCGCCACAGGCCCTGGGCCTTGCAGTAGGCCTCCACCAGTTGCACTGTGGCTTCTGGGCGGCCGGACAGGCGCAGGTAGCCGAGGGTGATGGCGTCGACCGGGAAGAAGCCGCAAGTGGCGCCGTATTCCGGGGCCATATTGGCGATGGTGGCGCGGTCGGCCAGCGGCAGGTCGGCCAGGCCGTCGCCGTAGAATTCGACGAACTTGCCCACCACGCCCTTGCTGCGCAGCATCTGGGTGACGGTGAGCACCAGGTCGGTGGCGGTGATGCCTTCCTTGAGCCTGCCGCTGAGCTTGAAGCCGATGACTTCCGGAATCAGCATCGACACCGGCTGGCCGAGCATGGCCGCTTCCGCCTCGATGCCGCCGACGCCCCAGCCGAGCACGCCGAGGCCGTTGATCATGGTGGTGTGCGAGTCGGTGCCGACCAGGGTATCGGGGTAGGCGAGGGTGGCGCCGTCCTCCTCCTTGGTCCATACGGTGCGCGCCAGGTATTCCAGGTTGACCTGGTGGCAGATGCCGGTGCCCGGCGGCACCACGCTGAAGTTGGCGAAGGCGTGCTGGCCCCAGCGCAGGAAGGCGTAGCGCTCGCCGTTGCGCTGCATTTCCAGCTCGACGTTGTCGTGGAAGGCGCTGGAGGAGGCGTAGCGGTCGACCATCACCGAGTGGTCGATGACCAGGTCCACCGGTGACAGCGGGTTGATCCGCTGCGGGTCGCCGCCGGCCTTGGCCATGGCGTCGCGCATGGCGGCGAGGTCGACCACCGCCGGCACCCCGGTGAAGTCCTGCATCAAGACCCGCGCCGGGCGGAACTGGATCTCCCGCTCGGAGCCGCGCTTGTCCAGCCAGTCGGCCATGGCCTGCAGGTCGGCAGCGCTGACGGTGTGGCCGTCTTCGCAGCGCAGCAGGTTTTCCAGCAGCACCTTGAGCGACTTGGGCAGACGGTCGATGTTGCCGAGGCGCTGGGCCGCCTCGGGCAGGCTGAAGTAGTGGTAGGTGGCGTCGCCGATCTTCAGTTCGCGGCGGCAGTTCAGGCTGTCGAGGGAGGGCATTGCACTTCTCCTTGAGGCCCGTACGGTCGGGCCGTTTCTGATGACTGCAGAGCGTTCAAGCTAGTTGCCTATGAGCGGTCTGGCCAGCGTTCATTCGGGATTCGCTGCTGGCAATCTGCCTAGCACTGGACAGGAAGGTGGCGTCCGCGGTTCCCGCCTCGGGTATCATGCGCGACCCAAGGAGACGTCTCGATGAATACCCTGTTTTTCCATTGCCGCCCCGGTTTCGAAGGCGAGGTCTGCGCCGAGATCGCCGAGCTGGCCGCGCGTCTGGACGTGGCCGGCTACTCCAAGGCCAAGCCCGGCGGCGCTTGCGCCGAGTTCATCTGCAGCGAGGCCGGCGATAGCGCGCGGCTGATGCGCGGCGTGCGGTTCAACAGCCTGATCTTCCCGCGCCAGTGGGCGCGCGGCGCCTTCGTCAGCCTGCCGGAGAGCGAGCGCATCGGCGTGCTGCTCGAGGCCCTGGCCGACTACCCGCAGTGCGGCAGCCTGTGGCTGGAAGTGGTGGACACCAACGAGGGCAAGGAGCTGTCGACCTTCTGCAAGAAGTTCGAGGCGCCGCTGCGCAAGGCCCTGCGGGGGGCCGGCAAGCTGGTGGACGACGCCAGCAAGCCGCGTCTGCTGCTGACCTTCAAGAGTGGCCGCGAGGTGTTCGCCGGCATCGCCGAGGCGGACAACCAGGCGATGTGGCCGATGGGCATTCCGCGGCTGAAGTTCCCCCGCGAGGCGCCGAGCCGCTCGACGCTCAAGCTGGAGGAGGCCTGGCACCACTTCATCCCGCGCCAGCAGTGGGATCAGCGCCTGGCGCCGGGCATGACCGCGGTGGATCTGGGCGCGGCGCCCGGCGGCTGGACCTGGCAGCTGGTCAACCGGGAAATCCGCGTCACCGCCGTGGACAACGGGCCGATGGCCGAGAGCCTGATGTATTCGGGTTTCGTCGTGCACCAGCGTGCCGATGGTTTCCTGTTCCGCCCGCGCCATCCGGTGCACTGGATGGTCTGCGACATAGTCGAGAGGCCGGCGCGCACCGCTGCGCTGATCGAGACCTGGCTGGGCGAGGGGCTGTGCCGCGAGGCGGTGGTCAACCTCAAGCTGCCGATGAAGCAGCGCTATGCCGAGGTGCGCCGCCTGCTCGAGCGCATCGAGGCGGGCTTCGCCGCGCGCGGGGTGAAAGTGGCGCTGGCCTGCAAGCAGCTCTATCACGACCGCGAGGAAGTCACCTGCCATCTGCGCCGGCTGGGCAAGTAGCGGCGATATCCGGCGGGGCCTCGCAGGCTGCGCCGGGCGCACCAGGGGCAGCCGGCAGGTGCGCACGACCCGGGCGACGCCGCGGCATCCATCACTCGGCGTCTGGGCGCTTTTCGGCCCCTGGCCCTTGCGCCCTGATCCAGTAGCTCTGCTTGTGCCCGCGTGCCTCGAAGGTGCGCGCCAGCGCCTCGGCGGCGGCGCGGTCGAGGCCGTCGCGGACGACGAACTCGTTGCCGTTGTCGTCCAGGCGGACCAGGCACCAGAGTTGCGGCGGTTGGCGATCGGGCATGGGCGGGGCCTCGGCTGCTTCCTCACAGATTAGCCCGGCGCCGCGGCGTCGGGCTGGCATTCAACCGAGCCCGGGCAAACGCCCGGCCCGGGCTCCCGCTGCGCCCCGGGCTCCGCCCGGAACTGGCGTGCAGGCTGTCCCTAACCCGCCGGAGCGCAGGCACTGTGCCGTAGATGCCGGGCGGGCGCCGCCCATCCAAGGTTGTGCGGGCAAGGTGACCTGGAGGTCAGCTTTGCGCGACAATGCCCGCCTGCCAGTGGAGCCCCCTTATGTCCGATGCCCTGACCCTGTCCCACGACGATCTGCTCGATGCCAGCGGCTTGAACTGCCCCGAGCCGGTGATGATGCTGCACAACAAGGTGCGCGACCTGCAGCCCGGCGGCCTGCTCAAGGTGGTGGCCACCGACCCCTCGACCCGCCGCGACATTCCCAAGTTCTGCGTGTTCCTCGGCCACGAGCTGCTCGGCCAGGCCGAGGAGGACGGCACCTACCTGTACTGGATCCGCAAGAAGGCGGAATAGGCCGGAGGTCCGCAGCCTGTCGCTACGCGTCGCCCGGGGCGCCGCTCCAGCCCGCTTGCCCCGGCGCCAGTCCGCAGCTGTTCAGCAGCCTCTGCCAGGCCTTGACGTGACGCGCGGTGGCGGCGCGGAAATCCATCCACAGTGAGTCCTGTTCGCCGGCCAGGCGCGCTAGATAGGTGCGTGTCGCCGGCGGTATGCCTTCGATGCCCTGCAACTGTCGCAGCGCCGCCTGCCATTGCTGGCCGCGCTGGTCGACGGCGGCCAGGTAGGGCTGCAGGCCGCCGGCGTAGAACTTGACGAAGATGTTCTGCAGGATGCGCCCGCGCAGTGTCGCCTGGCCCAGCGGGCACAGCGGCCGGCGTTGCTGGCGTTGCTCGAGCAGCTCGCTGGCGGCGTCGAGGCTGTGGCGCAGGCTGGCCAGGCTGGTGATCAGCTGGCCGCCCTGGTCGCTGGCGTAGAGCGCGAAGAACAGCGGCTCCAGCCGTTCGGCAGGCGGCGGCAGGCGCTGCGGCAGGCCGGCGCCGATGGCCGCCAGTTGCTCCAGGGCATCCAGCGCGGCGCCGTCCTCGGCGAAGGCGACGGGCAGCGCCTGATCGGCGAAACGCAGGTAGCGTTCGACCTCGCGGCTGCCGTTGAGGGCATTCCAGAACACCGCCGGCAACTGCTCGCGCTTGTCGGCGGCCAGGCGCCGCAGGGTGGCCTTCAGGCCGGCGTCGTCCTGCAGGTGCGGCAGGCAGGCGTCGATGGCGCGCAGCAGGTCGCCCTCGTAGCCCAGGCGCTGGCTGGGTACCAGCTGCTTGCCCAGGCTGCTGTTGCGCTGGCTGATCAGCTGCTGCAGGCGCGGGCAGCGCCGCGCGTCGATCACCAAATCGAGCAGGCCGATACGCAGTTCGGGCAGCGCCAGCAGACGTTCGCGTCGCGGCGGCAGGCGGTACTGGCTGGCGCTGCGGCTGTCGAAGGCGACGAAACCGTCGCTCTCCAGCGCCCGATCCAGGCGCTGGAGGTAGTCGGCCTGCAGCGCCAGGCCGTTATCGGCCGGGCCGCAGGCGGCGAGCAGGAGTGGGCAGAGGAGCAGGGCGAGTCGCTTCATGCCGCCAGTGTATGGCCTCGGCGCGCCGGGTTCGACTCAGGCCGTCGCACGAATCCGTTTGCGCGCGCTGCGTGCCAGGCGCACCGCCAGCATCAGCGCGGCGCAGGTCAGGCCGACCACCAGGCCCTGCCACAGCCCGCTGGGACCGCTGGGTTCGCCCAGCCAGTCGGAGAGCCCCAGCGCATAACCCACCGGCAGGCCGATGCCCCAGTAGGCGAACAGCGTCAGCAGCATGGTGATGCGCGTGTCCTGGTAGCCGCGCAGGGCGCCGGCGGCGGTGACCTGGATGGCGTCGGAGAACTGGAACAGCGCCGAATAGACGATCAGCGTCGCCGCCACCGCGATCACCGCCGCATCCGGGGTATAGATCTGCGCGATCTGCTCGCGCAGCAGGAGCATCAGGCTGGCCGACAGGCAGGCATAGGCCAGCGCCGCGGCCATGCTCACCCCGGCGGCGAAGCGCGCCTCGCGTGGCTGGCCGCGGCCAAGCGCCTGGCCGACCCGCACGGTGGCGGCCATGCCCAGCGAGTAGGGGATCATGAACACCATGGAGCTGAAGTTCAGCGCGATCTGGTGGCCGGCCACCACGGTAGCGCCTAGGCCGCCGATCAGCAGTGCGATCACCGCGAAGATGCTCGATTCGGCGAACACCGCCACGCCGATCGGTACGCCGATGGCCAGCAGACGCCGGATCACCGCCCATTGCGGTCGTTCGAAACGGGCGAACAGGGCGCTGGGGCGGTAGTAGGGCGCCCATTTCACCCAGACCAGCATGCCGATCAGCATGAAACCCATCACCAGAGCGGTGGCCCAGCCGCAGCCGACGCCGCCCATGGCCGGCAGGCCGAGCTTGCCGTAGATGAACACGTAGTTGGCGGGAATGTTCAGCAGCAGGCCGAGAATGCCCAGCACCATGCTCGGCCGGGTATGGCCGAGGCCGTCGCTGAAGCAGCGCAGCACGTGATACAGCGCCACCGCCGGGAAGCCGCAGGCCACCGCGCGCAGATAGCCCATGGCCGGGGTGATCAGCGCCGGTTCGATGCCCATCAGGCGCAGGATGAATTCGGCGTTCCACAGCAGCGCCGCCGCGCCGCCGCCGACTGCGAGCGCCAGCCACAGCGCCTGGCGCACCAGCGGGCCGATCGCCGCTTCCTCGCCGGCGCCGAAGCGCTGCGCCACCTTGGGCGTGGTGGCCAGCAGGATGCCGGTCATCAGCAGGAACACCGGCACCCAGATGGAGTTGCCCAGCGCCACGGTGGCCAAATCCCGCGGGCTGACCCGCCCGGCCATCAAGGTGTCGACGAACCCCATGGCGGTGTGCGCCAACTGGGCGATGATGATCGGCGTGGCCAGGACGAGCAGGCTGCGCAGTTCCGTGCGCACGCGACCAAGGCGAGTGTCGGTAGACATTTCGATTCTTCGGGAGGGCAGAAAACCGCGTAGTCTACGCTCTGACGTGTCGGTCAGGAAAGCGCGCCGTGGCGCTCTGCGCAGGGGCCTGCGGGGCGACGCTGGCGCCGCTCTGACATAGAATGGCGGCCTGATCCCTGGAGCCCGCCATGCATATAGTCGCCGACGAAAACATCCCCCTGCTCGACGAGTTCTTCGCCGGGTTCGGCAGCATCCGCCGCTTGCCCGGACGCGCCATCACCGCGGCCGACGTACGCGACACCGATCTCTTGCTGGTGCGCTCGGTGACCCGCGTCGACCGCGCGCTGCTGGAAGGCAGCCGCGTGCGTTTCGTCGGCACCTGCACCATCGGCACCGATCATCTGGATCTCGACTACTTCGCCGAGGCCGGCATCGCCTGGAGCAGCGCGCCGGGCTGCAACGCCCGCGGCGTGGTGGACTACGTGCTGGGCAGCGTGCTGACCCTGGCCGAGCGCGAAGGCGTCGACCCGGCCACGCGGGTCTATGGCGTGGTCGGGGCAGGGCAGGTCGGCGGGCGCCTGGTCGAGCTGCTGCGCGGCCTGGGCTGGCAGGTGTGGGTGTGCGACCCGCCGCGGCAGGCGGCCGAAGGCGGCGATTTCGTCGACCTCGAGCGGATCGTCGCCGAGTGCGAGGTGATCAGCCTGCATACGCCGCTGGACGCCGGCACCCGCCATCTGTTCGATGGCGCGCGTCTGGCGGCGCTCAAGCCCGGCGCCTGGCTGATCAACGCCAGCCGCGGCGCGGTGGTGGACAACGCCGCGCTGCGTCAGCTGCTGCCGCAGCGGCCGGATCTCAAGGCGGTGCTCGACGTCTGGGAAGGCGAGCCGCAGGCCGACGTCGAACTGGCCGCGCTGTGTCAGCTGGCCACCCCGCATATCGCCGGCTACAGCCTGGACGGCAAGCTGCGCGGCACGGCGCAGATCTACCAGGCCTGCTGCCGCGCCCTCGGCCTGCCCGAACAGGTGCGCCTGGCCGACTTGCTGCCGGCGCCCTGGCTGAGCGAGTTGACGCTGGACGGCACTGCCGACCCGGCCTGGGCGCTGGCTGCCCTGTGCCGCGCGGTGTACGACCCGCGCCGCGACGATGCGGATTTCCGCCGCAGCCTTATCGGCGACGCCGAGGCACGCCGCGCCGGCTTCGACCGTCTGCGCAAGCACTACCCGATGCGCCGCGAACTCGACGGCCTGCGCGTGCGCCTGCAGGGCGAGGCGCCCGAGCTGGCGGCGCTGGTACGGGCGTTGGGGGCTACCCTCGCTTAGGGAACCGCCGGGCCGCCCAGGCCGCGCGCACCGATTGTCGAGGGCAAAGGCAGGTGGGGCCGGATGACGCACTATCCATGCGCCTTATTGTTGAGCAATTAAATTGCACGCAATCTAATTGCTCGCTATTTTGTTCGGCACATCCAGCCCACTTCAGGACGACTCCCATGAGCAACGCACTCTTCGATATCCCGGTCACCACCATCAAGGGCGAGCAGAAGACCCTCGCCGATTTCGGCGGCAAGGCCGTGCTGGTGGTCAACACCGCCAGCAAGTGCGGCTTTACCCCGCAGTACAAGGGCCTGGAAAGCATCTGGCAGCAGTACAAGGACAAGGGCCTGGTGGTGCTGGGCTTTCCCTGCAACCAGTTCGGCAAGCAGGAGCCGGGCGACGAGGGGGCGATTTCCGAGTTCTGCGAGCTGAACTTCGGCGTCAGCTTCCCGCTGTTCAAGAAGGTCGACGTCAATGGCGCCGATGCCCATCCGCTGTTCGTCCAGTTGAAGAAGCGCGCCCCCGGCCTGCTCGGCAGCCAGGGCATCAAGTGGAACTTCACCAAGTTCTTGATCGGCCAGGACGGTCAGGTGATCAAGCGCTTCGCCCCAACCACCAAGCCGGAGGAGCTCTCCAGCGAGATCGAAGCCCTGCTCAAATGACCGCTTTCGATAGCGCCCAACTGCAGCTGGACAACCAGCTGTGCTTCAAGCTCTACGCCGCCTCGCGTGCGGTGATTCGCGCCTACAAGCCGATGCTCGACGCGCTGGGCCTGACCTACCCGCAGTACCTGGCGATGCTGGTGCTCTGGGAATGGCAGGCGCAGGCGCCCGAGCAGCCGACGCTGAAGGCCCTGGGCCAGCGCCTGCAGCTGGACTCCGGCACCCTCACGCCGCTGCTCAAGCGCCTGGAGCAGATGGGCCTGGTGCAACGCCGCCGCGCCGCCCACGACGAGCGCGAGGTGCACCTGGCCTTGAGCGAGGCGGGCAGGGCGTTGCAGGCGCGGGTGGCGCCGCTCAAGGCGCAGCTGCTGTGCCAGTTCGGCGGCGAGGAGCTGGCCGAGCTGGACGGCTTGCGTCAGCGCCTGGATCGCCTGCTGAGCCGGCTCGGCACCTAGGGTGCCGCGGGGCCGCCCAGGTCCTGCGCGCCAGCCGCAGTGCTCAACGCGTGACCGCGGCCGGCAGCCAGGTATCGAGCAGGGCGGCTAGCTCCTCGCGGCGGAAGGGCTTGGCCAGGTAGTCGCTCATGCCGGCGGCGCGGCAGCGTTCACGCTCGTCGGACAGCGCATTGGCGGTCAGTGCGACGATCGGCAGGTCCGGCCAGCGGCCGTTGCGGCGAATCCGCCGGCTGGCCTCATAGCCGTCCATCACCGGCATGTTGCAGTCCATCAGCACCAGGTCGATGGCCTCGCGCTCCAGTAGGTCCAGGGCTTCGCCGCCATGCCCGGCGACCAGCACCTGGCAGCCCAGCTTGGCCAGCATGCCCTTGGCCACCAGCTGGTTGACCGGGTTGTCCTCCACCAGCAGCACCCGCGCCGAGCGCTCGCTCGGCGCCTGGGCGTGGGGTGTGCCGCCGGCGCTCGGCGCATCGCTGTGGAGGATATGGCGGAGCATCTGCAGCAGGCCGGCGCGCGCCAGCGGGCGGGCGATCTGCTGCAGCGGGGCGAGGCGCTGGGCCTGATCAATGGGCAGGAAGTTGCCGTAGGCGGTGACCAGCAGCACCGGCGTGTTCAGCGCTGGACGCAGGCCGAGCAGGCATTCCGGGCAGTCGCTGATCAGCAGGTCGGCGTCCACGCCGAGCAGGCTGGCGTCGGTGTCCAGGCGCCGGTAGTGCAGGCCCCAGGCCGGCAGCCACTGGCTGAGCACCTGGTGCAGGCCGCTGCTGGCCGGGGTGAGGGCGACGATGCGGCCGTGCAGGGTCGGTTGCGCCGCCGCCTCGGCATGCGCCGGCAGCGGCAGCTCGGCGCAGAACTCGCTGCCGAAGCCTTCCTTCGATTGCAGGCCGAGGCTGCCGTGCATGGCCTCGCACAGGCGACGGGTCAGCGCCAGGCCGAGGCCGGTGCCGCCGTACTCGCGGGTGATGCCCACCTCGGCCTGGGCGAACGGCTGGAAGATGCGCGCCTGGGCGTCTTCGGCGATGCCGATGCCGGTGTCGCGCACGCGGATGCGCACGCCGTCCGCGCTGCGCGATACCTGCAGGTCGACGCGGCCGAAGCGGGTGAACTTCAGCGCGTTGGACAAGAGGTTGCTGACGATCTGCCGCACCCGCGTCGGGTCGCCGACGACCTGGGCGGGCAGGTCGGGGGCGATCAGGCAGGTCAACTCCACCGCGCCGGCGGCGTTCTGCGACAGCAGGCTGGCGGTTTCCTCGGCCAGCACGCCGAGGTCGAAGGGAATCTGCTCCAGCTCCAGCTGGCCGGCCTCGAACTTGGACAGGTCGAGGATGTCGTTGAGCAGCTCCACCAGTACCTTGCCGGAATCGTGGGCGATGCCCAGCTGCTGGCGTTGCTCGGCGCTGAGCGGGCCGTCCAGGGCCAGGGCGAGCATGCCCAGCAGGCCGTTGAGCGGGGTGCGGATCTCGTGGCTCATGTTGGCGAGGAAGGCCGAGCGGGCCTGGGCCATGTTCAGTGCGGTGGTGCGCGCCAGTTCCAGCTCGCGGTTGGACTGGCTGAGGCGGGCGTTGGCGGCCTTGAGCTCGGCGGTGCGCGCCGAGACGATGTTCTCCAGCTCGGCCAGGTACTGGGTCAGGCGATCCTCGGCGTTGCGCCGCTGCTCGATTTCCTGGGCGATGCTCGACAGCTGGCGGTTGGTCACCTCGACCAGGGTGCCGATCTCGTCGCGTTCGTGGCCCTTGGGGCAGGGCACCGGGCGATGCTGCGGGTCCTGCGGGTTGCGCTCGCTGAGCGCGCGGATCACTCCCACCAGCGGCTTGGTCAGCATGAAGTAGAACAGCACCAGGAGGATCAGCGACAGCAGCAGGCTGCGGGCGAAGCCGGTCAGCAGGGTCAGCAGCGAGCGGCGCAGGAAGTGGCTGCCGAAGGCGTAGGTGTCCACCTCCAGGCGCAGCTCGCCGAGCGCTTCGTTGGGCGCGTGGGCGACGTAGAGCGGATCCTGGAACTGGCGCTGGGCGCCGAACAGGCTGTCGCTGAACACCCGGTAGCGGCTCTCGCTGCGCGGCCGGCTGACGCTGGCCAGCACCAGGCCGCTGTTGTCGATCAGTTCGGCGCGGGTCACCGCCGGCGAACGCAGCAGGCCGAGCACCAGTTCCTGGGCCAGTTCGGCGTCGATGTTGTAGGCGATACGGGCGGCGGGGTTGTGGCTGATTTCCAGCAGCGCGCGAATCTCGCGGTTGATGGAGGCCTCTTCGCTGGCATAATCGATCGCCACCTGGGTGACGCTGAGCAGCGTGCCGAGGATGAACGCCACCAGCACGGTCAGGCCGGCCTGTCGGAACGACAGGCGATGGGTGAGCGATATATCCATGGCGGCGGGCGTGGTCTCTGATCCGTGGCGCCTGCCAAGCATAGCCGATAGCGGCGCCGGACCGGCAGAGCCCGCAGCGTGCGGCCCTGCGCAAAAGGAGTAGAGCGTGGATTCCCGATTGCAGAGCTTTCTGGCGCGTGCCGAGCAGGTGCTGGCGCGCCTCGAACCCCTGTTGCCCGCAGTGCGGGCGGAACTGGACTGGAACCGGAGCCTGGCCGCGCGCTGGCAGCGCGACGGCCGCAGCGGTTTCCTGCAGCCCCTGGCGGTCAGCCTCGACCTCGGCTTGCACGACCTGCTCGGCATCGACGCCCAGCGCGAGCAGCTGGCGCGCAACACCCGCCAGTTCGTCGCCGGCCTGCCGGCCAACCACGCGCTGCTGTGGGGCGCGCGCGGCACCGGCAAATCGTCGCTGGTGCGCGCGCTGCTGGCCGAGCATGCGGCGGCCGGCCTGCGCCTGATCGAGATCGAACGCGATCACCTGGCCGACCTGCCGCGGGTGGTGGAGCAGCTGGCGCGCCTGCCGCAGCGTTTCGTGCTGTTCTGCGACGACCTCTCGTTCGAGGCCGGCGAGGGCGATTACCGGGTGCTCAAGAGCGTGCTCGACGGCTCGCTGGAGCGCGCGCCGGACAACGTGCTGCTGTACGCCACCTCCAACCGCCGGCACCTGATGCCGGAGAAGCAGAGCGACAACGAGAACTGGCAGATGGTCGACGGCGAGCTGCACCCCAACGAGGCGGTGGAGGACAAGATCGCCCTGTCCGACCGTTTCGGCCTGTGGCTGTCGTTCTACCCCTTCAGCCAGGAACACTACCTCGACGTGGTGCGCCACTGGGTCGAGGTGCAGGCGGCGTCGGCCGGCCTGCGCTGGCAATGGAGCGAGGCGCTGGAAAAGGCCGCGATCCGCTGGGCCCTGGGTCGCGGCAACCGCAATGGCCGCTGCGCCTTTCAATTCGCCCGGCATTGGGTCGGGCTGCAACTCTTGGAGCAAGACGCATGATCGACCTTTCCCAGACCGGCTCCGGGCTGGACGGCTACCCCCTGCTGGCGGCGCAGCTCGAAGCGCTGCTCGCCGGCGAGCGCGACTTCATCGCCAACGCCGCGCAGTTTTCCGCCTTCCTGTTCCACGAACTGGCCGACCTGAACTGGGCCGGGTTCTACCTGGCCCAGGGCGAGCAACTGGTGCTTGGCCCCTTCCAGGGCAAGGTGGCCTGCGTGCGCATTCCCTTCGGGCGCGGCGTGTGCGGCGCGGCGGCGGCGAGCCGGCAGACCCAGCGGGTGGAGGACGTGCACGCCTTCGCCGGGCATATCGCCTGCGACAGCGCCTCCAATAGTGAGCTGGTGGTACCGCTGATCAAGGACGGCCGGCTGATCGGCGTGCTGGACCTGGACAGTCCACTGACCGGGCGTTTCAGCGAGGTCGATCAGGCCGGCATCGAGGCGCTGGCGGCGATCTTTCTGGCGGCGACAGATTGTTGAGTCGCCAGGCCGCCCCGGATTGCATCCAGGTTACGGAATATTAAGTCGGATAGTGGACTAGGGTGGACAACGCGCAGCTTGTCCACCGATCAACGCGCGCGGATCTTCTCCAGGGTGCGCAACTCGCGCGGCAGCAGCTGCTGCACCGAGGCGCGCGCCGTGATCCGGGCGTAATGTGCGGCCAGGTGCGGCCAGCGCGCCGCATCCAGCGTCTCGCCGCCGTGCTGCATATTGATCAGCTGGCAGGTGAGGGCGAGGTCGGCCATCGACAGGCGCTCGCCGACCAGGTACTCGGCATCCCCCAGCACGCCCTCCAGATAGTCGAAATGCCCCGGCAGTTTCTCCAGCGTGGCCTGCACCTTGGCCTCATCGCAGGGCTGACCCAGGCTGGGTTTCAGCGTGCGGTTGCGAAACACGCCAAAGGTGCACAGCGGAGCGAGTTCGTAGTCGGCGTACTTTTCCAGCCAGCGCACCTGGGCGCGCTGCGCCGCGCCTTCGCCGTACAGGGCCAGGTGTTCGGGGTAGCGCTCCTCCAGGTACTGGCAGATGACGCTGGAGTCGGCCAGGGTCAGGTCGCCGTCGCGAAACGCCGGGATGCGCCCCAGTGGATTGAGCTCGCGGTACCAGTCGGGCTGGCCGAACGGGGTGACCACCTCCAGCTGGTAGTCCAGGCCCTTTTCCAGCAGGCACAGGCAGAGTTTGCGGACGAAGGGGGAGAGCGGCGCCCCGTAGACGGTCAGACTCATCGGAACTCCTTATGGGGTACGGCGGATCGCTCGGCAGACGCTAGTCGTAGATATTCTTCTTCTTCCAGTCGTCGTCATCCAGGTTCTTCAGCCCTTCGGTCAGCTCGCTGGGCGCATCGGCCGAGGGCTGCACCTTGTCCAGCACCAGGGCGTTGGCGCTCGCCAGTTGCTGCTCGAAGTGCTTGAGCTGGGTCTGGTACAGCGCCGGTTCCGGTTGTTTGCGCAGGTACTGCGCGCCGCGCTCGAAGGCCAGGCGCGCCTGGCCCGGCTGGTTCTGTTGCAGGGCCTGCTGGCCGAGGTTGCCGAAGAACTCGATATGCAGCTGCACCAGCATCTGGCGGATCTGCTGGAGCCAGTGCTTGCCTTCATTGGCCGGCAGCAGACCGATCTGCGCCGAGCCGGTGATCAGGGCGTGCAGGTTTTCCAGAAGGTAACGCACGTCCTTGGCCTTGGCTTCGTTGAGGATGGGTTGCGGGGCGTTGTTCACCGGGATCGACTCGCCCCGGGCCACCAGCGCCTTGAGTTCGTCGATGCGACCCTTGAGGCCGGCGTTGCCCTTGTCCAGCGGCAGCAGGCGCTCGCTCAGTTGCAGTTGCAGGCGGCTGAGCAGCAGTTTCAGCGCTGCGCTCATCAACTGGCCGGGCATCTTTTCCGAGACGTCCAGGCAGCGGCGGATACGGTCGTTGAGATCGGCTTTCTGCCGGGCTTTTTCCAGCTTGCTGTTCTCGACCATGTGATTGACGTAAGCGATCACGATCAGCAGCGCGATGCCTCCGACTATCAGCAGGGTAATCACGAGTGGGGACACTGCTTGAACCTCTCGAGTGCTGGTTTTTCGTCCGAGTGTAGTGGCTTGGCTGCAAGGCTCCTAGTGCCACGTCAATTTATGGCCTGAAGTCTTTGATTTTGAAAAATTTTTAGAGAGAGGTTGACGACCTCATAAAGCCTCCCTAGAATGCGCGCCACTTCCAGCGCAATGCTCGAAACAGAGCGAAGGAAGCCGGAAAAGCTGTTGTAAGTTCCGGGCTGCGTCCCCTTCGTCTAGTGGCCTAGGACACCGCCCTTTCACGGCGGTAACAGGGGTTCGAGTCCCCTAGGGGACGCCACTTTCCATGGGGAAGTGGGTTGTACACGCGGGAATAGCTCAGTTGGTAGAGCACGACCTTGCCAAGGTCGGGGTCGCGAGTTCGAGTCTCGTTTCCCGCTCCAAATTATGGTCTACAGGCGTCCACCAAAGGCTGTAGATCGTTGAAATAAGGGCCTTACGGTCCTTTTTTCGTTCCAGCGATATCTGCCGGAGTCTGCCCCCAGCCAGGGCGTTTAAGTCCATTTTTAAGTCCATCTTTATGGGGGCTGTGGTTTCCGGATTGTTGCTGGAGGAGTGCGGCTGGCGAGGCAAGCATCGGGTCCTGACTCTTGTTCAGGAGTTCGCTAATGGCACTCACAGACGTCGCCGTCCGGCAGGCCCGCCCCACCGGCAAGGACTACACCCTCCCTGACTTTGATGGTTTATCTTTGGCGGTGTCCGCCAAGGGTGGCAAATCGTGGCACTTCAGGTACTACTGGGCCGCTAAACAGAAGCGGATGTCCCTGGGCACCTATCCGGCGGTTGGCCTGCGGGAGGCCCGTGCGTTGCGCGATGAGGCCCGTGCTTTGGCCGCTAAAGGCGTCAACCCCAAGGTAGACCGCAAGCACAAGCTCCGCGCTGTCCGTTTGGCGAGCGAGAACAGCTTCAAGGCGGTGTACCTGCAGTGGCTCGTGCACCGCAGGCTGGAACTCAAGGAGGGGCGGCAGAGCACGCTGTCGCAGATCCAGCGAATCTTCGACAAAGACGTGCTTCCTGCCTTGGGCGGCATCGCCATCCATGACATCCGTCGCCCCGATCTCCTGGCCGTGCTGGCTCGCATCGAGCAGCGTCGGGCATTCACCACTGCCGAAAAGGTGCGCACCTGGCTCAGGCACTTGTTCCGCTTTGCCATGGTGAAAGTCGAAGGGGTCGAGGGTAATCCCGCATCGGATCTGGATGTGGTCGCGGCTCCCAAACCGCCGGTGGTCAACAATCCCTTTCTGCGTCTGCATCAGTTACCTGAGTTGCTGTGCAAGCTACGTCGCTATAGGGGCATGATGACCACGCAGCTCGGCATCCGTCTGTTGCTGTTGACGGGCGTGCGCACCGGTGAATTGCGCCTGGCGACGCCGGATCAATTCGATCTGGAACGTGGCTTGTGGATCATTCCGCCCGAGGTGGTCAAGCAACTGCAGGACGGCATGCGCAAGCGTGGCCAGCGGCCGCAGGATATTCCAGCCTATATCGTGCCGTTGTCGGTTCAGGCGATCGAGATCGTTCGTCAGTTACTGGGGCAGGTTAAACCTGCCCAGCGTTACCTGCTGGCCCACCGTAGTGAGCTGAAAAAACGCATTAGCGAGAACACACTGAACGGAGCACTCAAGCGCATGGGCTACGAGGGCTTGCTCACGGGCCACGGCATTCGTGGCACGCTCTCTACTGCACTTAATGAGATCGGCTATCCCAGAATCTGGGTGGATGCCCAGCTCTCTCACGCGGATCCCAATAAGGTCAGTGCGACCTACAACCACGCCCTATATGTGGACCCTCGCAGGAAGATGATGCAGGACTGGGCTGATCGGCTCGATCTGCTGGAGCGGGGGGAAGTAAAAACTGCGGGTAAGCATTTGACGATACTTATTGATGGCATACCGGCGTTGGGTGAAAGGCTAAAAGTATCTGGCGAATCGGTGGTGAATCCGTGGCTTGGCCAAAAACACGGGAAAGGCGGATGATTGGAGAACTTTGTTTGAAATACAGTGATAGTTAAAGTCAGACTGAAACGTATGGCAGCTTCAGAGAAGCTTTAAATGTGAAAAGTCAAATTATCAATAAGTCGTGTTTTGCCGATGCGGGCCGCCACCAAAATCACCAAGTGTGTATCGATACTTGTCGCAGGGCTCAGATTCTTTGCATTTCGGACTTCAAGGTACTCTAGCTGGAAACCGGCAGTCGTTATGCGCTGACGACATTTCTGTAAATAATGCTCATCTACTAGCCTCTTGTCCTTAATTGCCCCAGCTATTTTCTTTAAACATGCGTAAAGGATAGGGGCTATCGTGCGTTCGTGGTCATTCAGATATCCATTGCGAGACGATAACGCCAAACCGTCCGCAGCCCGAACCGTCGGAGCGCCGATGATATCTATTGTCATATTGAGATACTTGACCATCGAGCGAATGACGGCCAACTGCTGATAGTCCTTTTCCCCAAAAAACGCCACGTCTGGCTGCACAATGTTTAACAGTTTGAGGACGATAGTGGCCATGCCGCCAAAGTGACCAGGGCGTACCGCACCGCAAAGGCCCTCAGACACATTCGGAACGCTGACGGTGGCTTGGTTGAGCATTCCATTCGGATAGATCTCTTCAACAGCAGGAGCAAACAGCACATCACATCCGGCCTTGGCCAGCTTTTCGCGGTCAGCGTCGGGAGTCCGGGGATAGCTAGCCAAATCTTCATTTGCTCCGAACTGGAGCGGGTTGACGAAAATACTCGCAACCACGAAATCGACTCGCTGCATTGCACCATGAATCAAAGCGATATGGCCGTCATGCAAGTTACCCATTGTTGGTACTAGGGCGACTTTCTTGTTTTTACCACGAGCGCGGGCCACCAGCGTGCGAAGCCCGCCAATTGTATCAACTGTCAGCATTGCTTCACGCCTCTTTGGTCGTTTGTGTTTCGATGGTCGCAAGCAACCGACTATCACCAGCCGCTAGGGCCTGTAGGGAGCGATACTCGTCAAGACCTCTGACGCTTCCATTGGTCTGCTTCAGCGAAGTATCGTAAATGACATTACTCATCTGTCTGCTTCATTCAAAGGTTATTAAATAGTGCGGTCGATGACTTCTTTCAATTTTCCGAAGTTTAACCATGGCTGCTAGCGGCGCGAACATTGCTCCATGTGCGGCTGAATTTTTCCTTTCTCAAGAGGGTGTAGCCTCTATATCAGGGCGGTAAAATCTCGAGTTGCTGCCAATGGATTTCCCCTCGGCTTGGATGGTCTCGCGACTTAGGGAGGTCTTGTTCAGGAGTTTATGCGGTGCTCGCAGTTTCGAATAACATAGAGAGCTCGGATGATCTAGAGGGACGATTGACTAGTTTTAAAAGAGGCAAGCGCCGAGCTCGAGCAGAAATATGTGACTACTTCAGATCATCCTAGTAGTGGTATAAGTTCATGAATGTTCTGTCAATTACCAGAAAACGTTATTCCATGATACCTGAATAGGAGGGGGGCAATTTCTTGTGTGATCTTGACAGTGATGAGAAGGTTGGTTTGTAGAATTTTTTTGAGCATCACTAAACTCGGCACACCCGGCTAGAAAAACCAAAGAAAAGAAGACGGAGCGTATTTTGGTGGGCATGGTAAACTCGCTTTTGTTATTTTTTGAGTCTGTTTGGTGAATATACCCTTGTAGTGGCTGGAGTCAACTGCAGATTTTGCCACTCGTCGGGACGCCGTTTCTCTCGAGAGAATGGGGCGCCTACGAATTTAAGCCCTGCATAGAGACGTTGCTTAGAGGGCTCTCAATGAACGCTATCATGTCCAGTGGGCGTGGACTCTTAGCTATGGTCAGCATCAACGTTCGCTTTTCTTTTGGTAGCCGCTTGGCGCACCGGCGGGCGGTATTCTTTATGGCCCTGTGGGTTCGGTGAATTTGTGCGCTTAGCATTAAAGCAAATATTGCATCTTTATGAGTCATGGCGCCGCCCTCTACTATTGCGTCTCTGTTGATCTGTCATTGGTGTCAGGTGTTTACTGTGGTGCTTGGGTTGTGCGTGTTAGATCGCGTTGTATCAGGTATGCAGGATTCTAAGCACAGTCTCGTGGAGTAGTGTCGTGCTATCTTCAATGGTTAAAGTAGCATTGCTTTTATCCTCTCTGCTCATTTCAGTTAGCATGGATAGAATTAGGCGTGTGGCTACTTGGAGGGGCATGGGTCTGAATGCTTGAGTTAGTATGCCGTGCTGAATTATTTCAGCGAGTATGAATGTGTACTCTGCGCGGATGGCTTCAATGATCTTTTGTTGATTCGCGGTAAGGTTTCTGAATTCAAGTTGTGCAATGGAGCGATGTTGTGGGCTCGAAGCATTGAATCCGAGATGTGAGCGGATGTAGGCAGAGAGCCGGTGTTCGGGAGAGCTACCTGCTGGTAGATCAACTTTAATGGCATCGAGTAAGTCCGTTTCGTATTCGTCGATCAGTTCGAATAACAGCTCTTGCTTGCCATCTATGTGGTTGTAAAGTGATCCAGGCTGCATTTCCAATGTATTGGCCAGTTTTCTCAGGCTGACGTTATGAAATCCTATTTCACTGAACAATTTCAGGGCGACCTGCCTCACCAGTTGATGTGAGGGCTTATGGTCTATGCCAGAAGTTGCTCTTCCGAGCATCGCTGACAGGTTACAAGTCGATGTAGACGTGCTCATCATGATCATCCAAGAGCTGAGTCTGTATTGGCTGGCTAATAGGTCGCCAATGTCTATTGGCGAGTGTGGGTATTTGTGGGTATTAGGTAATGCTTAAGGCCTTGTAAGTGCTAGTGCGATACCTTGCCCGCCACCGATACACAGAGTAGCCAAACCTTTCTTTGCGTCGCGTCGGATCATCTCGTGGATGAGGCTGACCAGCACACGACAGCCAGACGCGCCTATTGGATGACCGAGAGCGATAGCTCCGCCATTGACATTGACTTTGTCGATATCCCACTTCAGTTCTTTACCGACTGAAAGAGCCTGAGCGGCAAAAGCCTCGTTGGCTTCTATAAGGTCAATTTCATCCAGGGACCAGCGAGCTTTCTCTAGGCATATGTTGCTGGCGTATACCGGGCCAATGCCCATGATCTGCGGATCAACGCCGGTACTGGCATAGGCCTGTATGGTTGCCAGAACGGGTAGGCCAAGAGTCTTGGCTTTTTCTGCACTCATCACGAGTACAGCGGCTGCCCCATCATTGATGGTTGAGGCGTTGCCTGCGGTTACGCTGCCATCCTTCTTGAATGCTGGCTTGAGCTTGGCGAGAGACTCGGCGGTGGTTCCGGCTCGTGGCTGTTCGTCCATGGAGAAGATAAGCGGCTCACCTTGGCGCTGAGGAATAACCACCGGGGTGATTTCGCTCTTGAAACGACCGGACTCGATGGCGGCGCAGGCTAGGCGTTGGGAGCGTGCGGCGAAGGTGTCCTGCTCCTCACGGGTCAGTTGGTAGCAGTCGACCAGATTTTCCGCAGTGATACCCATGTGGTAGCCGTTGAAAGCATCGAGCAGGCCATCCTGTAGCAACGAGTCGGCGAGTTGGGCGTGACCCATGCGCAGGCCAGTACGAGCTTTGGCCAGTACATAAGGAGCCTGGCTCATGCTCTCCATGCCACCAGCGATCACTACTTCGGCGTCACCGCAGCGGATTGCCTGGGCCGCCATGCTGACGGTTTTCAAGCTCGATCCGCACAGTTTGTTCACGGTCAGGGCTGGCACGCTATAAGGTAGGCCGGCGTTGATTGCCGCCTGGCGAGCTGGGTTTTGTCCACAGCCTGCGGTTAGTACCTGGCCGAGGATCACTTCGTCGATGCTGGCCGGATCCAGGCCAGTTTTCTCTAGCAGGGCACGAATCACGATGCTGCCCAACTCTGCGGCGGTAAAACTCGCCAAGCTGCCTTGGAAGGCGCCTATGGCGGTACGAGTTGCAGCTACGATGACGACATCTTGCATGTTGACCTCCGAATTAAAAGCGTGGTGCCATGTCTTTTCAAGAAGACACCACGTTCTGCCAGGCGGCAGAAAACTTGTTCTTGGGGATTTAGTTCTCTGGTCAAGGGCATGGGCTAGTGCCTGCCTAGTGTTCGGGCCACCCGCGAGCCATTGGGTTTGTCCAGTACGGCGCAGATGCGTTGGCCGGCGGTAATCAGCCGCTCCAGGTCGATACCGGATCGGGTACTCAGGCCGTTGGCGTGGCGTTCGGTCGGTAGCAGTCCCTGTTCCTCATCGAAACGGACAGTGCGCGTTGTCACTTCCTGCTCACGCGCGAGCTGGGAGAATCGGTAGTTTCCGGACATGCTCGCGCACCTCCTGCTCGCGTCGAACCTGGCGGATGCAGCCACGATCAAAGCTGGGCCGCATGAATGCGTACTATCTGGGCTGCGCTTTGGAGCCGCTGCCCATCATTGCGCCATTGATCCAGCAGGCGTGCTTTCTGCTCCTGGGCGTGGGCCAGGTAACGCTCCTTGACCGCGCCGTAGCCGCGCACCGCGTCCGGCAGCTCGGCCAGCTTCACGGCAAGTTCGAGCTTGTCCTGGCTGAGCGATGCCAGCAGTTCGTCGAGGAGCTGTTCGTAGCCGAGCAGCCACTCACGCTCCACCTTGCGTTCGTGGGTATGGGCGAAGGGATCGAGCCAGGTATTGCGTACGCGCCTCACTTTGGCCAGGAGCTTGAATCCCTTGAGCATCCACGGGCCGAAACTACGTTTGGCCGGTTCCGCGCCAGGCGTGGTCTTGTTCAGCAGCGGCGGGGCGAGGTGGAAGCTCAGCCGATAGTCACCCTCGAAGGTCGCCTCGATCTTTTCGAGGAACTCGCCGTTGGTAAATAGGCGGGCTACTTCGTATTCGTCCTTGATCGCCAGAACCTTGAAGTAGTGGCGTGCTACCGCCTCGCTGAGAGCGCCGGGCTGACCGATCAGGGCGCTTTCCGCGGCGCAGAATCGCTCGACAAACTTGCGGTAGCGTTCGGCGTAGGCCGCGTCCTGATAGTCGGTGAGGAACTCGCTGCGACGGGAGACGATTTCGTCGAGGTTTTTCGAGAGTTGCCGGTCGCGGCTCTCGACCTTGCTCGTGGCGAGCTTGCCTTGTACCCGGGGCAGGTCGACGGCGGCTCGGCGGCCCCAGACGAAGGCGGTACGGTTGAACTCGACCGCCGTGCCGTTCAGTTCGATGGCTTGCAGCAGGGCGGCCTCACTCACCGGTAGCCAGCCTTTCTGGTAGGCGTAACCGAGCATGAAGGTGTTAGTAGCGATGGAGTCGCCCATCAACGCGGTAGCAATCTTGCTGGCGTCGATGAAGGTCGCCTGACCATCTCCGACTGCCTCGTTGATCTGTGCGGCCATGCCCTCGGTACGGAACTGCGGATCCGGGTTGGCCTGCAGGTTGCCGCTCTCCGCCTGTCGAGCGAAGGTGCGAACGAAGGCGCTGGTGATGCTTTCCTCGCTGTTGACCAGGGCGTGGGTCACGCCCTGGCGTAGCTTGGCCAGGGTCTCGCTGTTGGCGCTGACTACCAGATCGCAGCCCAGCAGTAGGCTGGCTTCGCCCTCGGCGATGCGTGGGGCGAACAGTTGCTCCTGGTGGGCGGCGATACGGATATGCGACCACACCGCGCCGCCTTTCTGCGCCATGCCGGCCATGTCTAGGTTGAGTGCACCTTTGCCTTCGAGGAAGGCGGCCATGCCGAGCAGGGCGCCTATGGTGACCACACCGGTGCCGCCGACGCCGGTGACCAGGATGCTGTAGGGCTCCTCCAGGCTCGGCGCCACCGGTTCAGGCAGCTCCCAGACATCCTCGGCATTTTGCGCCAGGGCCTTGGGCTTGCGCAGCTTGCCGCCTTCGACGGTGACGAAGCTCGGGCAGAAGCCGGATAGACAGGTGAAATCCTTGTTGCAGGACGACTGGTCGATCTCGCGCTTGCGGCCGTATTCGGTTTCCACCGCGACCACCGACATGCAATTGGACTTGCTGCTGCAATCGCCACAGCCCTCGCATACCGCCTCGTTGATAACCACCCGACGCGCCGGGTCGGGGAACTTTCCGCGCTTGCGTCGGCGGCGCTTCTCGGCGGCGCAGGTCTGGTCGTAAATCAGTGCAGATACACCGGTGAACTGGCGCAGTTCGTCCTGCACTTCGTCCATCCTGTCACGGCGATAGACCGGCACGCCGGGAGCCAGGTCTTTCACATCCTGATACTTGTCCGGGTCATCGCTGACCACCACGATCCGTTGTACGCCTTCGGCGGCGAGCTGGCGGGAAATCTGCGGCACGGTCAGCGTGCCGTCCACCGGCTGGCCGCCGGTCATCGCCACTGCGTCGTTGTAGAGGATCTTGTAGGTGATCGACACTTTGGCCGCCACGGAGGCGCGGATAGCCAGCAACCCGGAGTGGAAGTAGGTGCCGTCACCAAGATTGGCGAACACGTGGTGGGTTTCCGTGAACGGCGCCTGGCCGATCCAGGCCACGCCTTCGCCACCCATCTGGCTGAAGGTCTGAGTCTGCGGGTAGATCCAGGCGGCCATGTAATGGCAGCCGATACCGGCCAGGGCGCGGCTGCCGTCCGGGACCTTGGTGGAGGTATTGTGTGGGCAGCCGGAGCAGTAGTGCGGCACGCGTTCCATCAGGTTACCGAACTGCTGCTTGCAACCGAGCTGGGCTTCCAGCACCGCCAGGCGCACTTGCAGCGAGCCATTCGGATGCAGGCGCAGGATACGCCTAGCCAGAGCTCGGGCGATCTGCGCCGGTGTCAGGTCGTTGATCGCCGGCAGCAGCCAGTCGGTGTGCGGCAGGCTCCACTCACCCTTGTCGTCGAATTTGCCGACGATGCGTGGGCGCACGTCTTCGCGCCAGTTGTACAGCTCCTCCTTGAGCTGGTATTCGATCATGTGGCGTTTTTCCTCGACCACCACGATCTCCTCCAGCCCCTCGGCGAACTGGCGCACGCCCTCGGCCTCCAGTGGCCAGACCATGCCAACCTTGTACAAGCGCAGGCCGATCTGCTGTGCCAGCTCCTCGTCGATACCGAGAATGTTCAACGCCTGGCAGACGTCTAGGTAGGACTTGCCGGAGGTGATGATGCCGATGCGTGCCTTGGGCGAATCGAACACGATACGGTCGAGGCGGTTGGCCCGCGCATAGGCTAGCGCCGCGTACAGCTTGTGTTCCAGCAGGCGCTGTTCCTGGGCAAGGGGCGGGTCCGGCCAGCGGATGTTAAGGCCGCCCTCCGGCAGTTCGAAATCGGGAATGACCGGCTGCACGCGATTGATGTCGAGATCGACGATGGCCGCGCTTTCCACCGTATCGGCCACCGCCTTGAGCGCCACCCAGCAACCGGAATAACGCGACATGGCCCAGCCGTGCAGGCCGTAGTCGAGATACTCCTGCACCCCGGACGGCGCCAGCACCGGCATCATCACCGCCTTGAAGATGTGCTCGGTCTGGTGTGGCAGAGAGGAGGAGCGGGCGCCGTGGTCGTCACCGGCGATGGCTAGCACACCGCCGAACTTCGAGGTGCCGGCGGCGTTGGCATGGCGGAACACATCGCCGCAGCGGTCCACACCTGGGCCCTTGCCGTACCACATACCGAACACGCCGTCGTACTTGGCACCCTGGAACAGGTTGACCTGCTGGGTTCCCCACAGCGAGGTAGCGGCGAGGTCTTCGTTCACGCCGGGCTGGAACAGCGTGTGATGTTGCTTGAGGTGATCGCGAGCCTTCCACAGCGCCTGGTCGAAACCGCCCAGCGGCGAGCCTCGGTAGCCGGAAATGAAGCCGGCGGTATCGAGACCGTTGGCGAGGTCGCGCTGACGCTGCATCAGGGGCAGGCGCACCAGCGCCTGGATGCCGGTCATCAGGGCTTTTCCGGTCTGCTGGACGTACTTGTCTTCCAGCGAGGGCGATGTGCTCATGGCTAACCTCCAATTGTTCTTATCGATGCGGCCAGTCTGTGGAGGGCGCATTTTGATTTTGAACAAATTATTGGCTTGTGTTCAGATATCTTGAAGCAATAAAAATATGTTTAAGGTATTTGATAATCAAATACCTGGTGCGGATTGCCCGTGCATTTCGACGATAGCCTTTTGCATTTCGGCGATAGCCCGATTCGTTGTCGCCGTCTCCCCCCTCCCGTTTACTCGTATTGCGCTCCTGTCGAGGGCGCCGCCTTGGTGGCGGAAAACAACAACGAGTGAGACGGAGATTTCTGATGTCGAGTGCCAACCTGATAGGGGGCCGCCTGGCGATTGGTGTGGCGGCGGCCCTGGCGTGCGGCGGACAGCTCCATGCGCGGGAGTTCGAGACCGCCAACCCGGACCTGAAGCTGCGCTGGGACAACACGCTGCGTTACAACCTGGGTGTCCGGGCCGAGGGCCGGGAGCGCGCGCTAGCCAACAACGCCACCTATGACGAGTCCGACTCCAGGTTCGACCGTGGCGATGTGGTGACCAACCGCCTCGACCTGATGAGCGAGTTCGAGCTGGCCTACCAGCAGTACCACGGTTTCCGTGTCAGCGCCGCCGCCTGGTATGACCAGGCCTACACGGATGGCGAGGTGAAGACCGCCCAGGGCAATGTCTACTACCCCGGGGCCTTTCCGGGGCCGAGCACGCCAAGCTACCGAGGGGGTGAATACTCCGGCTTCACCAAGCGCTACCACCGGGGACCCAGCGGAGAACTGCTGGACGCCTTCGCTTTCACCCGCCTCAATCTCGGAGATGTGCCGGTCAGCCTGCGCGTCGGCCGGCATACCGTCTACTGGGGGAGCGGCTTGCTGATTGCCGGCCATGCCGTTTCCTACTCGCAGGCCCCGCTTGATGGACGCAAGGCCGTGAGCAACCCCGGCACCGAAACCCGCGAGATATTCCTGCCGCTGACCCAGCTTTCGGCCCAGGCTCAGGTGACCGACAGGCTATCTCTTGCCGCCCAGTATTTCTTCGAATGGGATACCACCCGTGCGCCGGAAGGCGGCACCTACCTGGCATCGGCCGACGTGGCTCTGGAAGGGCCGAACCAGTTGCCTGTTGCGCCCGGCTTTACGCGTCCCTTGATTGATCCGCTGACCCCGAGCGACCGTGGCAACTGGGGGGTGATGGGTACCTACAGCCTCGATTTCCTGCATTCGGACATCGGCGCCTACTATCGTGAATTCGACGACTACAACCCCTGGGGCCTGCAGGTCGGTAGCAGTTTTGCCCGCTATGTCTATGCCGAGAGCGTCAAGCTCTATGGGCTGAGCTGGTCGGCCGGGCCGCTGCTGGGGGGCGGCTCGTTGGGGGTGGATCTGTCTTATCGGCGTAACGCCTCGCTGATTTCGAGCAATTTCAGCGCGCAAGACAACCAGGGTGCGCGAGGTGATACCTGGCACCTGGTGATCAACGGCCTATGGCTGCTACCGCGCACAGACTACTTCGACACCGGCAATTTCATCGCCGAGATGGCCTACAGCCGCGTGCAGCGTGTAACCGACCACAAAGAACTCTTCAAAGGCGAAGGCTACGGTGGCTGCCCGACGAACCAAGACAAGGAGTGGGGTTGTGCCACACGCAACTACCTCGGTGTCGCCTTCAACTTCGCGCCGCAATGGCTGGGGGTATTCCCAGGTTGGAACATCTCGGCGCCGATGAGCTTCGACTACGGTGTTTCGGGCAATGCCGCCACCGGTGGCGGCAGCGAGGGCAAGTACAGCTACAAGATCGGTGTCAAGGGCACGTTGGACGAGCGCTACGACGTGACCCTGGCCTATATCGGCTACGGCAGCCCACGTAAGTACGCAGACATCCCCGGTGTGGGCAAGACCGTGGTCGGCGGCTCCGGCGATATCGGCCTGTCCGACCGCAACTGGATCTCGCTGACCCTGAGCACCGCGTTCTGATCCGCCGCCGGCCGCGCGGCCGGCGCAGCGCCATGACATCGCGTGCGCGACGAGGTCGCGTCCTGTCCGGCGTTTCCCAAGACTATGAGTGGAGGTTTCCATGCAACCGAACATCTACACGATGGGCCTGCTCGCCATCGCTCTGGCCGGCTCGGCGCTGGGTGACGACAGCTATTCGCCCAACGATCTCGGCGGCAAGCTGACGCGCTTCGGCGCCATCGCCGCCGGCAACGCGGAGGGCACCATTCCTCCCTACGAAGGGGGGCTCAAGGTACCGGCCAGCCTGCAACCTGGCGATGGCAGCTGGCCCAATCCGTTCGACGGGGAGCAGCCTCGACTGCGTATCACCGCAACCAATGCCGACCAGTACGCAGACCAGTTGTCCGCCGGGCAGATGCGGCTGCTCAAGCAGAATCCCGACACCTACTTCATGGATATCTACCCGACCCACCGCACCGCGGCCTTCCCCGAGGCGTTTCTCGCCGCGACCCAGCGCAACGCCAACGATCCTGAGTGCAAGTCGTTCAACGATGGCCTCTCCATTGCCGAGGCCTGTCGCGGTGGCCTGCCGTTCCCGCTGCCGCAGGACGGCCAGCAGGTGATGTGGAATTACATCCTTAACTATCAGGGCGTGAACGGCTGGGACTGGAATCACAGCGCCTACGTGGTCAACCAGGGGCGCCCGACCTTGACCAACACCAACCGCTCCACGGGCGAGAAGCCCTTCTATCAGCTTGAGGTGCCGGGCCGCGATCCGCGCATCGCCCAGCGTATCTGGTCGCGCATCGTCGCCCCGGCGCGCACCGCCGGGCAGGCGTCCGGCTACTGGGACTACCTCGACCCGGTGACGAGCGCGCGTTCGGCCTGGAGCTACTCGACCGGCCAGCGCCGCGTGCGCAAGGCCCCGGAGTTCGCCTACGACACGCCCAACTCGGCGTTCGGCGGAGTGGCTTTCTACGACGAAATATTCCTCTTCTCCGGGAAGATGGACCGCTTCGACTGGAAGCTGTTGGGCAGGAAGGAAATGTTCATCCCCTACAGCAACTACGACCTGAAGTGGAAGTGCGACATGGATACCAAGCTGATGGCCAAGCACATCAACCCGGCCTGCGAGCGTTGGGAGTTGCACCGCGTCTGGGTGGTCGAGGCCACGCGCAAGGAGGGTGTACGTCACGCGCAGAAGCAGCGCCGCTACTACATCGACGAGGATACTTTCGGCGCCGCGCTCTACGACGCCTGGGATGACGCCGGGGAAATGTTCCGCGCTGGAGCGCAGTACAACATCCAGGCATACGGTATGCCGAACAACCCGCAGCAGGATTCCTACTCGCTGTACGACTTCACCCGCGACCAGTACGGCATGTTCGGCAATGGTCCGACCCGCTACCGCAAGGAGGCGATCGCCGAGCGCGAGGCCAATCCGCAAACCATCGCCGCCGGGCAGACCCGCTGAACCAGCCGAGGAGAGTCAAGTCATGCAACATCTCGAAGGCAAGGTCGCCGTGCTCACTGGAGCAGGCAGCGGTATCGGCCGGGCCACGGCCCGGATGTTTGCCGGACAGGGCGCGTGCGTGGTGGTCACCGATCTCTACGAACACGCGGCGCGAGAGGTCGCGCAAGACATAGTCGAGACCGGTGGGCGCGCCATCGCACTGCGGGTCGACGTTGGTGTGGAAGATGACTTGCGGCGGATGATCGCGCTTGCGCTCGACGCTTTTGGGCATCTCGACGTGCTGTTCAACAATGCAGTCAACAAGAATCCGGCGACCGTGCGCGATGTGGATTTCCTCGACTTTAACGAGGAGCTGTTCCACGCCAACATGCGGGTCAACGTGCTCGGCGGCGTGTTGGCCTGCAAGCACGCCCTACCGCACATGCTGGAGAGGGGAGAGGGTTCGATCATTTTCACCTCTTCGACCAGCTCGATCGCCGGCGAGGTCGCCCAGTTCAGCTACGGCGCCTCGAAGGCGGCGCTGAATTGGTACGTGCAGAGCATTGCCGCGACCTTCGGCAAGTGCGGTATCCGCTGCAATGCGATTCTCCCCGGCGTGATCCGCACCCCGGCGATGGAAAGCTGGGCCAACGCGGCGATGCAGGCGGCCTTTCTCGATATCCAGAACGTTCCGCGTCTCGGCGAGCCCGAGGACATCGCCGGTATGGCGCTGTACCTGGCCTCGGACGAATCCCGCTACGTCAATGGTGCGCTATTGCGCGTTGATGGCGGCATGAGCTGCGCCACGCCAATGGTGCCGGTCGTGCGCACCTACCTCTGACCCTTTCATCAGGAGCCGTTATGGGGCAGTTACAAGAGAACTTCATCCGCGAATTCTGCGCTGCCTGGGGCGATGGCAGCGCCCAGTCGCGGCCGCAGGTCGACAAGATCGTTTCCATGCTGGCCGAGGACGCTGTCTGGCAACTCTGGGTCCCGGGTGGCCCGGTCATCCGCGGACGCGCTGCGCTGCGCCGAGAGATCGAGCGACAGATGAGCTACACCAGCCACAACCTTTGCACCATCAGGCACATGGTTTCCTCCGACAACTTAGTGATGACCGAACGTGACGACTACGCGGTGTCCAGCGGTAAGCCGATGCCGCATTCGATGGTGGCGGTCTACGAGCTCGACGCGCAGGGCCTGATCAAGGCCTGGCGTGAGTACCTGGATACCGCCGACCTGGCGAAGAAAAAAGGCGTGGCGCTCGATCAGGTCGGCGGCCCCGGCCTGGACGAAGCGAAGCACTGAGCAATTTCTGGAGAAGCGAATGCAATCGCTAGACACGCAAGAAAGCGCCGGAGCGCTCATCGAACAGAAGCTGCGGACCTTCGTCGAACGGCTGAGTGGCGGCCAGGTGACGGCCATGCAGCGCCTGCCGCGCTGGCGGCCAGCCTGGAACCTGGACGTGCGCCGTGGGGAGGAAGTCCTCCGCCTGCACATCCGCGGCGAGCGCGGCGGCGACGTCAGCCCGTTCCCGGAGCTGCGCCGCGAGGCGGACATCCTCAGCCTGCTCGGCGAGCAGGGTATCCCGGTGCCGCATATCCATGGCTTCTGCGAGGACCCGCCGGCTATCGTCATGGACCTGGTGCCCGGGACCCGCGACGTTGGCAGCGCCGCCAGCGACGAGGAACGCCGCGCACTGGCCCGCCAGTACGTGCGCGCCATGGCGGCCATGCACCGATTGCCCCTGGAGCCGTTCGTGGCCAAGGGCGTCCGCTTACCGCAGGGCGCCGACGAGATCAGCCTGGCCGGGCTGGAGGCTTATTACCCGCTGTACCTGCGCAACAAGACTCGGCCACAGCCGCTGGCCGAGTTCGCCCTCGGCTGGCTACGCCGCAACGTGCCCAGGCACCGCACCAGAGCCGCTTTCGTGCAGTACGACTCGGGCCAGTACCTGTTCGCGGATGGCAAGCTCAACGCTCTCTACGACTTCGAGTTCGCCATGATCGGCGACCCGTTGGCGGACCTGGCCTCGGCGCGTATGCGCGACAACTACGAGCCGTTGGGCGAGACCTTCAGCGAGCTGTACCGCTATTACCAGGAGGTCAGCGACGAGCCGGCCGATGCGGATGTGGTGCGTTACCACACGGTGCTGTTCTCCACTGTCAGCACCATGCAGTTCTCCGCCACCGTCGCCACGCCGCAGCCGGGCGACCCGCATGACACCTACATCGAGTTCGACCTGGCCCTGCGCCGCGTTGTCGTGCATGCCCTGGCCGAGGCGATGGGCATTGCCATAGAGACGCCGTCACTGACACTCGTCGAGGTGGGAGCGAACGCCCAGTTGCTGACGATGCTCGCCGACGCGGTCGGGCGGATCGAGGTGAGCGATGAGTTCCAGAAGTCCCGGCGTGCCGCCGCGCTCAAGCTGGTCGAGTACCTCGGTCGCGCCGATGCCATGGAGCTTGAGCTGCGGCGCCTGGAGCGGGAGGAGGCCGAGGTGCTGCTGGGGCGGCGCTTCGAGGACCACGGGCAGATCGACGCCGCCCTGGAGGCTTTCGTCCGGGATGCCGGGCCGGAGTATGACGAGCGTTTGCTGCGCCTGTTCATGGCGCAGATCGAACGTCGCGTCCAGGTATTCGGTGGCAGCGCCATCGGCGCGTCGGCCAGCCATATCGACCTGCCGCCCATCTAGGCACGCGGCTCCATCCCCCTTATGCGGCCTCTGGGCCAGGAGTACAGATGATGGGTGAACTCGAACAAGCCAGCGATGCGTTGGCGTTCAAACGGAAATACGGCCCCTGGGCGCTGATCGCCGGGGCCTCGCACGGGGTGGGCGCGGCGTTCGCCCGCCAGTTGGCGGCGCGTGGCCTGAACTGCGTGCTGGTGGCGCGGCGCCAGGACGCCCTGGACGCGCTGCGCCTGGAACTGGTTGCCCACCATGGCGTCGAGGTGCTGGTGGTCAGCCAGGACCTGTCGCATGCCGATGCGGCGAGTAGCCTGCTCGCCGCCGTGGCGGAGCGCGAGATCGGCCTGTTCGTCTACAACGCCGGCGGCGACCCTTTCCTTACCCGTTTCCTCGACACCTCGGTGGAGGACTGGAGCTCGCTGCTGCGTCTCAACGCCTCGACGCCGATGGCGTGCTGTCATGCCTTCGGAGGGCGGATGCTTGGCCGTGGCCGGGGAGGGGTGATCCTGGTTGGTTCGCAGGCCGCCCTGGGCGGCATCCGCAAGCTGGCCATGTACAGCGCCAGCAAGGGCTTCGCGATGAACCTCGGCGAGTCGCTGTGGGCCGAGTGGCGGGACCGGGGCGTGGACGTGCTGAACCTGCTCATCGGCACCGTGGATACCCCGACGATGCGCGAAGCGATGGTCAGGTTGAACATCCCCGATGCCCTGAGCATGCCCTTGCCCCAGGCCGAAGACGTGGTTGCCGTGGCCCTGGACGGACTGGGCAACGGGCCGACGCTGATCCACCCAGACGACCTGGCGTCCGGCGAACCACACCGGCGGCCAGGCGTCGCGCGCCGCGAACACACCATTGGCAAAAGCGCCGAGGCGGCGGTCTTCATTGGTGCCGATTGACTCGGCAGAGGTTTGAGCATGAAGCATTTCAACAATGAAGAGTTCAAGCGCGGCTGGCATGTGCTGATACTGGCCATCGTTGGCGTGGCCACCAGTTCCAGTTCGCTGCTGCTGTACAGCTTCAGTTCCATGGTCATCCCGCTGGAGCAGGCCATGGGCTGGGCGCGCAGCGACCTGCAGGCGGCGATCACCGCACTGTCCCTGGGCACCATCGTCGCCGCGCAACTGGCCGGCTGGCTCAACCTGCGCTACGGCCTGCGCGCCGTCACCCTGGTGTCGCTGGTCGTGCTGAGCCTGAGCCTGTTCATGCTGGCGCGCGTCGACGGCTCGATCTGGATGCTCTACCTGGGTTTCTTCCTGGTGCCCCTGGCCGGTGTCGGGACCCTGCAGATCACCTGGTCGCACCTGGTCAACTTGTGGTTCGAGGAGAACCGCGGCTTCGCCCTGGCGATCATTCTCAGCGGTTCCGGGCTGGCGGCGATCATACTGCCGCTGATCACCAGTTGGGCCATTGGCCGTTGGAACTGGCAGGCCGGTTTCATCGCCCTCGGCCTGTTGCCAGTGCTGCTGGCCCTGCCACTGGCGTTGCGCTGGCTGGTACCGGTGGTGGCGGTTGGTGATGCCCGCGCGCAGGCGCCGATGGTGGAGGCGGTGCGCCACCCCGGCATCTTGCTGCGCGACGCCCTGGGTTCCTGGCGCTTCTGGGTCTGCAACCTGTCCATGACTCTGGTGGTGGCCTGCGTGGTCGGTATGGTTACCAATATCGTGCCGTTGTTGCAGGATCGCGGCCTGAGCGCATCCCAGGCCAGCCAGGTGTTCAGCAGTTTCGGTATTTCGCTGATCCTTGGCCGGCTGGTGGTGGGCTACCTGATCGACCGCCTTTGGGCACCGGGCGTTGCCGCCCTGGCCTTGCTGCTTCCGGCCTTCGCCTGCCTGATTTTCGCCTACACCGAAGCCAACCTGCTGCTGTTCATCCTCGCCACCCTGCTGGTGGGCATCGGTGCCGGTGCCGAGTTCGATATTGCCGCTTTCCTTATCGCCCGCTACTTCGGCATGCGTGATTACGGCCGGCTGTTCGGCGTGCATCTGGGTCTTATCACTGCCGGTGCGGCCGCATCGCCGCTGTTGTTCGGTGCCTTGCTCAGGGACACCGGCAGCTATACGGCCATGCTCGGTTTTTGTTTTGCCTGCTTCGTGGTGGGCCCCTTGCTGCTGCTGACCCTGGGTGGCTACCCGGTGTTCAGGCGCGAAGCGTTACCGGTACATTGAGCCTGCTTGCTAAATATCTAGACAACTTTGCATAATATGTTCAACTTTGTGCCGTCCCTGAACAACAAGACAGAGAAGGAGATTGTCATGCGTGCTGCCATCATTTCCGAACGCAATGCCCCGCCGGTGGTGGGGGATTTCCGTGAGCCAGAGCCGCAGGACGGTGCGGTACTGATCGACGTCGACACCGCCGGCCTCGGTGGCTGGGATGTGCTCGGTGCCTATCGTCTGGGTGTGGAATATCCCTGCGTGATTCGTGGAGAGGGCGTAGGTCGTGCGCCTGATGGCCGGCGCGTGTACTTCGGCGAACGCTCGGTGGCGCCGTTCGGTGCCTGGGCCGAGCGCACCCTGGTGCCTGCCGCCGAGGTGTGGGAAGTGCCTGACGAGGTGGACGACAAGACCGCCATCAGCATGGGTATCGCCGCCACCGGAGCCATAGTGCCGTTGGAGAAGGCCGCGATCCAGAAAGGCGAGAAGGTGCTGATCCTCGGTGCTACCGGCACCCTCGGCCAGATTGCCCTGCAACTGGCGCGCAACATGGGCGCCGGCAAGGTGGTGGGCGCGGCGCGTTCGGCCCATGCGCTGCTGGGCCTGAAGTCGCGCGGCATAGCCGACGAGGTGGTGACCCTGGGTGGCGCCGATGATGTGGCCGCATTGAAGGACGCCGCCGACGGCGGCTTCGACGTGGTCCTCGACCTGGTCTGTGGCCAGCCGATGCTCACCGCGTTGAAGGCCACCAACTGGGGCGCGCGGATCATGACCATCGGCACTGGGGCGGGGCGGCAGGTCAACCTGGACATTGCCGACCTGCTGTTCCGCTCGCTGTCCTGTATCGGCACCGGTCAGCGCCCACCGGCCGAACGCGAGCAGATCTGGCGACGTCTGCTGAAAATCGCCAAGGAGCAGGGAATCCAGGTCGACTATCTCGACTACACCCTGGATCAGGCGGCCGAGGCCTGGGCTACCCAAGTGGCCGGTCCGCACGCGAAGATTACGGCCAGAATAAAGCGCTGATCCATGCCGTGGCCCGAGCGCCATGAGCCTGTGGGAGTGGTCTCAGCCGCGAGGCTGCCATGAACCTATTGTGGTCGCAACGGATCGCCGCTTCCATAAAGGTTGTTTTCGACCTCTGTTAACTTGTGCGACTTCAGCGGCTGCGCTGCCGGCGGAACTCTTCTGGGGTCAGTCCCACTTCCTTACGAAAGGCCGCGGTAAAAGCCGCGGCATTCTGGAAGCCCGCGCCATAGGCGACCTGCTTGATCAGCAAGCGTTGATCGGAGAGCAGCGTCATGGCCTTTCTGACCCGGATCTCCGCGGCATAGCGGCGCAGCGTCTTGCCGGTGGTGTTCTTGAGGCGAGTCGATAGCTGCCTAACCGGCAAGGAACAGGCCGCTGCCAGATGCCGCAAGGACGTATCCCCCTCTGGGCCTGCTTCCAACATTTCCCTTAGCAGCAGGAGTTGGCCAGGGCTGAGTTTGCCGTTCTCCTCGGTGTCGCCGTGGTCACGGAGAAACTCCCGGTGCAGCTCCAGGGCGATGCCGGTCAGTAGGCATTCGATGTGCAGTTCGCTGGCGAAGCCGGGGGTGGTGACCTCTTCCGCCAAACGTCGCAGGGTAGCTTGCAGGTAGAGGCTCTGTAGGTTGAGCATTTCCTCGCAGGCGCGGCTGTTCCAGTCCCAGTGGAGAGCGGCCAGCGAGCCTAGGTTCGCCGGATCGAACATGCAGATCAGCGACTTCTGCTGGTAGGCGCCATGTTTGAGATGGAATTCGGTACCATGAGGAATGAACAGAAGCTGGCCAAGTGGCTTGAAACAGTGCGCGGCATGACCGTCGAAGCTGCCGAAATTGTGTGTGGTGCCGTTGCAGGCGAGGCCGGGTGGCGTCAGTAGCATGCGTACCAGGCAATTCTTCTGGAGCTTGATCAAGGCCGTGCCCGAGCTGGGCCAGTGGGCGTGTTCCAGGCGAATGTCGAAACCTTGTTTGCGTAGCGAGGCTTCGGTCCAGAAATCGCCAGTATGTTCGGATTCGTATTCCTTGTAGCTGATCGCGTTCATTTTCAACCTTCAGCAATTCTTGTTCTTGGCGCTGAAATTCGAACGGTCGCGAAACCGTCGGGCAGATCTGAGCTGCAGTGCAGTAGGTCTGGCTCCTAGTCACTACCCGAGTTTACTCAGCGTATCGGTGAGGGCGATTCATAAAAATGAGAGACAGGTATTAGGAAAGCAGATGGCGAAGGGCAAAGACATTTCCATGCGCCAGCTCCGCTACTTCGTGGCGGCGGCGGATGCCGGCCAGTTCTCTCAGGCTGCGCTCAAGGTGCATGTCTCACAGTCGGCGATCACCGCGGCGGTCCTGCAGTTAGAGGAGACGTTGGGAGTCAGTCTGTTCGAGCGCCTACCTTATGGCGTGGCATTGACCGCCGAGGGCCACAAGTTTGCCCAGCACGCTCGGCACATCCTCGACACCTTGCAGGATGCCTTGAGTGAACCCCTGTTCTTGAGCCACGCGATGCAGGGGGTGGTTCGGGTAGGTGCTTCCTACACAGTACTCGGTTACTTCCTGCCTACGCTGCTGGCGCGCTTCAAGCGAAGCTATCCGCAGGTGGAGATCGATCTAATAGACATGGATCGCACGAGTATCGAGGCTGCGGTGACCGATGGTCGGCTCGATCTGGGGTTGGCGATCATTTCCAACAGCTCGGACCTGTCCCGTTTTGAACACCATGTGTTGATTCGTTCGCGTCGCCAGCTCTGGTTGGCCAGTCAACACCCGCTGATGGCGACGACCTCGATCACCCTGGAGGATGTCGCCAGGCATGCCTATATCCTGGCGACGGTCGACGAGGGCAACGTATCCACCAGTCGTTACTGGGAAGCGCGTGGCTTGGTGCCGAATGTGGCGTTTCGCACTTCCTCCATGGAGGCCTTGCGCGGCCTGGTCGCCCATGGCTTTGGCGTCACCATCCTCTCCGACATGCTCTACCGCGCCTGGTCCCTGGAGGGCAAGAAAATCGAGGCCCGTCCGCTGGTGGACGCCATTCCGCCGATGGAACTGGGGCTGATCTGGCACCCCGAAGCCGTCTTGCCGGAGCCAGCTCAGGCTTTCCGTCAGTTTCTGGTCATGACCTGTGCTTCCTGACTGCGAGCCTAAGAGGCTGGCGCCCCCACCCTGTATGCGAGGCTTTGAGGCACATGCCAAGACCATCTCTCATACGGGGGGGTAGCACAGGAGCGGTTGGTTCGGCCTGATCCGGGTCGCTAGTGCTTCTCCAGCTCGGCCTCGATGGCCTGGAGCAGGCGTGGATCGTCCGTTGCCACGTCCGGAGCGAAACGACCGACCACCTGGCCGTTGCGGTCGACCAGGAATTTCTCGAAGTTCCACAGCACCGCTGGTGCCGGTTCGGGCTCTATGCCATAGCCTTTGAGGCGTTCGCGCATCGGCCCTTCGCCAGTGGCCTGTGGCTGCGCTTCAGTCAGCAGACGATACAAGGGGTGGCGGTCTGCGCCCGTCACCACGATCTTCGAGAAAAGGGGGAATTGGACGGCGTATTTCAGGCTGCAGAACGCTTTGATCTCTTCATCGCTGCCTGGCTCCTGTTCCCTAAAGTCGTTGGCCGGAAAGCCCAGTACTTCGAGCCCGACTTCACGCTTGTCTTCATAGAGCTTTTCCAGTCCCTCATATTGCGGGGTAAGCCCGCACTTGGATGCGACGTTCACTACCAGCAGCACCTTGCCCCTGAAGCGGTCAAGTGTCAGGCGCGCTCCATCGATAGTTTTGAGTGGGATGTCGTAAATCGTCTGGGTCATGCCGTTCTGCTCCTTGCGGTTGTGGAAGTAGGGGATTTCTCAAGCGTTTTCGTTGCGCTTGCGGGCGGCTTCGGCGAAGTCTCGCTTGAGGGTGGGAAAGTAGGCGATTTGTCCGCCCATGCCGCCGCTGATGTCGATGGAGGCGGCGCTGATGAAACTGGCGTAGTCACTGGCCAGGAACAGGGCCATGCCGGCGACGTCATCGGGTTTACCGAAGCGGCCTAGCGGCACCACCTTGAGCACCATCGCGTCGAATTCCTCACGGCTCACACCCGGAGGCATCTCCTTGTAGTGGCGGTCCCATTGCCCGGTGTCGATCCAGCCCATGTTCAGGCTGTTGACCAGGATATTGTCCTTCGCCAGGGACATGCCCAGCGAACGTGACAGGGCGACGCAGGAGGCCCGGTTGATCACCGAGGGAATGCCGTCCGGCGTGGGAATGGTGCCGGCCAGGGCGTTGATCTCGATGATCCTGCCCCAACGCTGAGCACGCATATGCGGCACCACCGCCTGGACGAAGCGGAAGTGGCCCATCTGCAGGATATTGGCATGTTCGAGGATGGCTTCCGGGGTCAGCGTATCCAGGTTACCGCCCTTACCCTGGCCAGCGTTGTTAATCAGCACGTCCACGCCGCCCCAGGTTTCGACTATCTCTGCGACGAATGCCTTGACCCCCTCGGTGTCGGTGACATCGACGGCGCGGGCAATAACCGCCTGGGCTGTCGCCTCCAGCGCCTTGCCGGTCGCGATCACCGCTTCCTCGCTGCGGGCGCAGATGGCGACGCGCGCACCCTCGGTCGCGAAGGCCTGGGCAATGGCCCGGCCGATACCGCGTGACGCTCCGGTCACGATGACACGTTTGCCACTGAGATCGATGTTCATGGGTTCTCCTTGGTGAGTTCGAGCCGTTGCCCGTGCGGGAGCAGTGTCTAGGCTGTTCACAGGACGGGACGGTTTGTCGTCAGGCCATTAAAGCCCAATCTGCACGATCTGTTAATGCTTTGTTGAACGATTATTATGATTGTGTTTAATTTTGTGGCTGGCGCCTGGTGGCTGTCCATGGGTGATCCCCTGCACGGCCTGGGGCTAGCAAGCGCTTTAGGTGAGCTGCTTTATAGAAAAATTCTGTATATAGAATTTCAATCTGTATGTGGAATTTTTGTTTTTTATCAGCTAGGGTGTCGACAGGCTAGATAGAACGATTCCTCTGTTATTGTGCAAAAAGAGGTGAGATTCTCAGGCTTGCCTGATGGCGGTTGGAGTGGTTCTTTCTGTAAGTCGTTGAAAATAAAAACAAAAGGTTACGAGATGAAACAGATCATGAAGCTTGGCCGGAAAACAGTCTCGCTCAGTGCCCTGGCGGTCGCAGTCATGGGCTGCGCCGGTGGCGCGACGGCAGCGTCGTTCGATGTGGGCAACCCGGATGTTCGCCTGCGCTGGGACAATACCCTGAGGTACAACCTCGGCGTCCGCATGGAAGAGCAGGACTCCAAGATCATGAACAACCCGAACTACGACGAGTCCGACGGCAAGTTCGACAAGGGCGAGATCGTGACCAATCGTCTCGACCTGCTCAGCGAGATCGACCTGTCTTACCGCAACGATTTCGGGGCACGGGTCAGTGCCGCTCTCTGGTACGACCACGCCTACCGTGATACCGACGTCGACAGCAATCTCCGCGGTTTTGCCACCAGCTATAGAAACGACCGTTACAGCTCCGAGGCCAAACGCTACGTTCATGGCCCTTCGGGCGAGATCCTTGATGCCTTCGTCTGGACCAACTTCAGCCTGGGCGCGACGCCGGTCAATCTGAAAGCCGGTCGGCACACTAACTACTGGGGCGAGGGCCTGCTGTTCGGCGCGCATTCCGTTGCCTACTCGCAGGCTCCCCTTGATGGTATGAAGGCGGTAACCAGTCCCGGCATCGAGACCAAGGAAGTCTTCCTGCCGATCGGCCAAGTTTCGGCCAAGGCGCAGGTGACGGACAACCTGACGCTAGCTGGTCAGTACTTCTACGAATGGGACAACAGCCGCTTCCCTTACGGCGGCACTTATTTCGGTGCCGCGGACATGCTGTTCGAGGGAACCCACCAAATGCCGCTCGCTCCCGGCTTCAATCTTCAGCGAGATACGTCGAAGAGAGGTCGCGACGGCGAGAACTGGGGGGTGATGGCCAAGCTTAACGTCGAGGCGATCGAAACGACCTTGGGGGCCTACTATCGTGAATTCGACGACTACCAGCCCTGGTTGACGCCGCAGGTCGATGTGGCTAACCGGTCTTACCGCCTGGTCTATCCGCGTGACGTCAAGCTTTATGGCCTCAGCTTCTCGCGCGCCATTGCCACCGCCGCTGTCGGCGCCGAGTTGTCCTATCGCAAGGGCGGCGCCCTCAATGCCACCGGCGTCAGCCTGGTCGATAATGAGGGGCCGCGTGGCGATACCCTGCATGCAGTGGTCAATGCCGTGTATGGCGTGCCGCGTAACTTCATTGCCAACAACGCTACTCTGGTCGCCGAGCTCGCCTACAGCCGCCTGCAGAAGGTGACTGAGCACAAAGAGCTGTTCAAGGGCGAAGGCTACAACTGCGTCGATGTGCAAATAGGTGGTCGGGGTGATAAGTCCGATGGTTGTTCGACCAAGGACTACTGGGCCGTTGCGGTGAACTACACCCCGCAGTATGTCGAAATCCTGCCGTCTTGGACCCTGGAAGTGCCGCTGACAATCAACTATGGCCTGAAGGGCAACGCCGCCAGCGCCGGTGGCGGGAGCGAGGGCGCTCTGTCCTGGTCGGTGGGCGCCAAGATGACCTACCGCCAGGAGCACGAGTTCAGCCTGCGCTACGCCGACGTATCGGCCCAGGAGAAGAACTCCCGCAACATCTATGGCGAGCGCATGGTCAATGGCAACGGCAACGTGGGCGGAACTGATCGCGGTTGGCTGGCCTTCACTTACAAAACCTCCTTTTAATAAGTCCAATAACGGAGATTGGTTATGAAACTCCAACTCGCTTTGAGCATCGCCCTGAGTGGATTGTCCGCGTGCGCGTTCGCCGCTGTTACAGCAGAAGAAGCTGCCGAACTGGGCAAATCCCTTACTCCCTGGGGGGCGATCCTGGCCGGTAACGCCGAAGGCACCATCCCGGCTTACGAGGGCGGCCTGCGCCAGGCGCCGGCAGGCTTCCAGCCGGATACCGGCTTCTGGGTCGATCCCTTCAAGGATGAGAAACCACTGTTCAGAATCACTGCGGCGAACGTCGAGCAGTATGCCGACAAGCTGAGCGAAGGCCAGAAAGAGCTGCTGCGCAAGAACCCGGATACTTGGTACATGGACATTTATCCGAGCCATCGTACTACCGCCTATCCGCAAGAGGTGGTCGACGCCACCATCCGTAATGCCACCAATTGCAAGATCGAAAAGGACGGCCTGGCGGTGAGTCCGGATTGCCGTGGCGGCTTGCCGTTCCCAATTCCGAAAACTGGCAACGAGGTCATGTGGAACCAGCAGCTGCGGTACAAGATTGGTTCCGGTTATTCCACCACATTGGCGTCCAATAGCTGGGTGGTCGACAGCAATGGCCAGGTGACCAAAACCGCCGAGCAGGCGACCTTCGAGGAAACCCCTTACTACCAGATCAACCAGGCAGACCGGGATCCTATGATGTATGCCCGCGTATACTCGCGCAACGACTTCCCCGCGCGCCGTTCCGGTGAGGTCATCGTTCTCAGCGATTACCTTGACCCCCAGGCCAAGCCACGCCGCGCCTTCAGCTATACCCCGGGACAACGTCGGGTCAAGCTGGCGCCCGAGTTCGCCTTCGATACCCCGGTGGCCAGTCAGGGCGGAGTGACGCTGTTCGACGAACTGCAGATGTTCTCCGGCAGCCAGACCCGCTTCGACTACAAGCTGGTCGGCCGCAAGGAAATGTTCATTCCCTACAACGCGTACAAGTTCTACTTCGATTGCAAGGATGAGCAGCAATTCCTAAAGAACCACGCCAATCCTGCCTGCGAGCGCTGGGAGCTGCACCGTGTATGGGTGGTTGAAGCCACGCTCAAACCCGGTCAGCGCCACGTTTACAGCAAGCGCACCTATTACCTCGACGAGGACACTTTCGGTATCGGCCTTTACGACGCTTGGGACCGGAGTGGCGCTCTGTATCGGGCACTCTTTCTCAGCGGAGTGCAACTCTATGACAAGGACATCCCCTACAACGTTAAGAACGTCGTATACGACTTCAACAAGGGCATGTACGCGTTACTCAACGATGCGCACAAAGGCGGCTACCGCTTCTTTGACAAACCGTACTCGGAGCGCGAAATGAACCCCGAGGCGATCGTCTCGCGGGTAACCCAGCGCTGACTTGTGTCGCTATCTGTCCGTGCGGGTCTACTAGGCTCGCGCGGACCTGAAATAGAGCAGGCCAGGGCGATTTCCGTACGTCCGGATGCGCCCTGTGGTTGAGGATAAAAACAATGATTAGCCCCGGCCTTGACGTGATTCATCCGTTGCACCGCCGTGTAGACACAGTCATGCGCTCATGTCGCCAGCGGTTGTGTACTGCCGCGCTGATTTCCCTGTTGCCGCTTTTGGTAACAATTAGGGTGGAGGCCGCTGTCGGCTCCGACCCCTTGGATGCGCCAGCGGCGATGATCGATGCCGGTGTGTCGGCTCCGGTGATAGGCGTTGCGCAAGTCGGTGGAACCCTGGTCAGTGTCGGTCCGCGTGGGCTGATCCAACGATCCATAGATGGTGGCCAGTCCTGGCAGCAGGTACCCAGCCCGGTGTCCAGTGATCTGGTTCAGGTACGTTTCAGCGATGAGCGCAACGGTTGGATTGTTGGTCACGACTCTGTGTTGCTGCATACCTCCGACGGTGGCGACAGCTGGCAGATTCAGCTTGACGGGCGTCGCCTGCTGGCCTTGCTGCAGGGCTGGTACGGCCAGCGTGCTGAGGCTGGAGATGCGATAGCCGATGACATGCTCCGTGAAATCGGCATGGCCATGACTACCTCGGCGACGCCCGATGTAATGGCCGCGCCTTTTCTCGATGTGTTGTTCGACGGCCGGGGCCACGGTTTCGTGGTTGGCGCATTCGGCATGATCCTGCACAGCCGGGATGCAGGCGCGACCTGGGAGCCCTGGATCGAACACACCGACAATGATCGGCGCATGCACCTGTACGGGCTGGCCGAACGCCAGGGGGTGTTCTACGTCGCCGGCGAGCAGGGGCTGCTGATGCGCCTGGAACCACAGGCAGGGCGCTTCGTCGCGCTGCAGGTTCCCTACGGCGGTACCTTCTTCGGCGTGCGGGCCCTCGACGGCCTGCTGCTGGTGCACGGCCTACGTGGCAACCTGTTCGCCAGCCGAGATGATGGCCAGCAATGGCGGAAAGTTGAAACTGGCCTGGAGTCCAGTTTGGTGAGCCTAGTGGAGCAGGGCAGCAAACTGGTCGTCGTCAGCCAAGATGGGCAGATGGTCGCCGTCAATTCCAACACCCTGGCTGTTACCTCGCTGCAGCCTGTGCGGGTCGGTGAGATCTACGCGGCGAGTCTTTCCAGTGCGGCTGATGACAAATTGGTCGTGGCGCTGTTTTCCGGCGCCCGGGTTGTCGCCATTGCTAAGGCGGACTGATTTCGCCTGCTGGACCCTTTGAGAGATCGGAAAAATGGTAGAGCAGAAATACAACAGCGGAATGCCGGTGGTCCCTGACCTGCGGGACTTCGACATGACATCCGGCGGGCTCTTCGAGCGGATGATTTTCAATAACCGCGCCCTGGTGGTGGTTGCCTGCCTGCTCGCCACGTTGGTGCTCGGCTTTTTTGCCTCCCGCCTGGAGGTGAACGCCAGTTTCGAGCGGATGATCCCGAGCTCCAGCCCGTACATCAAGAACTACCTGGCTTATAAGGATCAACTGCCGGGGCTGGGCAACAGCATCCGTGTGGTGGTTTCGAACAAGCAGGGCGATATTTATGAGCCGGAGTACCTGCAGGCGCTGCAGGAGGTGAACGACAAGCTCTACCTGATTCCCGGTGTCGACCGCTCCTGGATGAGATCGCTGTGGATGCCGATCGTGCGTTGGAAGGAAGTGACCGAGGAGGGCATCGACGGCGGCGCGGTGATGCCCGCCGACTATGACGGCAGTGATGCCTCGATCGATGCCCTACGCCATAACATCGCCCGTGCAGGTATCGTCGGTAGTCTGGTGGCCAACGACGCCCGCTCTAGCATGATCGTCGCGCCTTTGCTCGACACCAACCCGCAGACCGGCGAGCCGCTAAGCTACGGCGACTTCTCCCGGCAGTTGGAAGAACAACTGCGTTCGATGGAGAGCGACAGGGTCGGCATCCACATTGTTGGTTTCAGCAAGCTGGTTGGTGATCTGATCGATGGTCTCTACGCGGTGATGCTGTTCTTCGGTGCCTCGGTGGTGATTGCCGCACTGTTCGTATATTTCTACACCCGCTGTCTGCGCAGCACCCTGCTATTGGTCGGTATCGCCGTGGCCGGCGTAGTCTGGCTGCTCGGTCTGATGGAGTTGCTCGGCTATGAACTCGACCCATATTCGATTCTGGTGCCATTCCTGATCTTCGCCATCGGGGTCTCCCATGGCACGCAGAAGATGAACGGTATTCTCCAGGACATCGGGCGCGGTACGCACAAGTACGTCGCCGCGCGCTATACCTTCCGCCGCTTGTTTCTTACCGGACTGACCGCGCTTCTGTGCAACATCGTCGGCTTCGCCGTGCTGGTGATCATCGATATTCCGGTGATCCGCGATCTGGCCCTGACCACCAGCATCGGCGTGGCCGTGTTGATCTTCACTAAACTGCTGCTGATTCCGGTGGCGCTTTCCTATATCGGGGTGAGCAAGAAGGCTGCCCTCATCGCCATCGAGAAGGACCGCGCCGGCGAGCAGAACCGTGGTTTTCTTGGCCTCGTCTGGCACGGTCTCGACCGTTTCACCGAGCGCCCCTGGGCGATAGCGGTGATTGCTCTGTCGTTGCTCGTCACCGTTTTTTGCAGTGTGGTCATGCTTGATCTCAAGATTGGCGACCTTGACCCCGGTGCCCCTGAGCTGCGCCCCGATTCGCGCTATAACCGCGACAATGCCTTCATCACTGCCAACTATGGGCTGTCCAGCGATCAGTTCGTGGTGATCATGAAGACCAGCGATGACGGTTGCCGCCTCTATCAGCCGCTGCAGATTATGGATCAGTTGGCCTGGCGGCTACGCCAGACTGAAGGTGTGCAGACCACCAGTTCGCTGGCCGAGACCGTGCGTTTCTTCACTGCAGGCATGGCCGAGGGCAGTGGCAAGTGGCTGACCATCAGTCGTGACCAGGCCATTACCAATTCATCGGTCGACGCGGCAATGATTTCATCGCCGGGCATCACCAACCAGAAGTGCTCGGTCACGCCATTGGTCGCCTACCTAGCCGACCATAAGGCCGATACGCTCAGCCGTGTGCTGCATGTCGCCGAGGATTTCGCCCGTGAACACAACGTCAGCGACGGTGAACAGCCGGTAGAGTTCCTGCTCGCCGCCGGCAGTGCCGGGATCGAGGCCGCCACTAATATTGAGGTGGAGAAGGGCATCGTCACCATGTACTTGGCGGTGTATGGCGCCACGGCGTTGCTCTGCCTGCTGACCTTCCGTAGCTGGCGGGCAACCCTGGTGGCGCTGATCCCGCTGGTGATGACCACCATTATCTGCAAGGCGCTAATGGTCTGGCTGGGTATTGGCCTGAAGGTGGCGACTCTGCCTGTGATCGCCGTCGGTGTTGGGGTCGGTGTCGACTACGCCCTGTATCTGCTCAGCGTGCAACTGGCCGTACAACAGCGTGGTGGCAGCCTGGCGGTAGCCTACCGCCGCTCACTCGACTTCACCGGCCGGGTGGTGGCGCTGATCGGCCTGACCATGGCCGCCGGCGTGATCACCTGGGCCTGGTCACCCATCAAGTTCCAGGCCGACATGGGCATCCTGCTTACCTTCATGTTCCTCTGGAACATGCTCGGGGCCCTAGTGCTCATTCCTGCGTTATCCCATTTCCTGCTTCGTTCCAGGACCAGTACCGAATCGCCCGAGATGGACTATGGCGATCAGGAGCTGGAGGTGACGAAGCAGGCCGAAAAAGCAAATGTCCAGGCGATTGCCGCACATTAATTGAAGCGAGGCCCAGGTGACGGGGACGGCCGCTGCGGCGGGCCGCCTCGTGCCATGGCCGGCGATTGGAGGTAAGTCCCATGTTCGAGTTGTTGATGAGTGCTGACATGATGGTTCCGGATCCCGACGGGATGACGGAGAAACTGGTGGACAAGCTCGGCGTCTACAAGCATGAGCGCTGGCGCCAGGCGTTCGACAACCATCCCTACATCGCGCATTTCCTGCGTGTGCACAAATCTTTGGCGGTGGCGCCGACCCGCATCGAGCCGCAGTGGCACCTCGACAAGCCGAACCCTGGTGACCCGCTGTTCCATGATTTCCTGGAGAGCCTCAAGGACTACCAGGGGCAACACCGGCCGATGATCACCCACTCCATTGTTCTTGCCTTGCATCGCGAAAAGTTCGCCGTGCTGGTGGACAAACTGATGCGCCGCCGCCTGCCGTTCCGCATGGCGCAGCGCACCCCGGAGATGCCGTTTGACCGGTTGTGGCTCGGTGCCACGCCGGAGAAGCCCTACTACCAGCCCTCCGTCGACGGAGGATTGTGTATCGAAATTATGGAAACCGAGCCGCTGCAGATGCCACCGGAAACCTACGCCCTGCCGCCGGCCCAGCCCCGCGAACTGGCGCCGGGCGGCATGGTTCGAGTGACTGCCCGCGGATTTCTGGTGCGTGACTTGGACGAGACTTTACGCCAGGTTTCCGCCAACCTCGACTGGGAGCCCAATGGGCCGGTGGAGCACCTGCGCGAAGAAGGCTATCGGCGTGCGCGCATGGGCTTCACGGTAGCCAACAGCGCGACCCTCGATGTGATTGAGGCTACCTATTGGAATACTGATGCTGGCCATTACCTGAACAACTGGGGGCCGGGCCCGTATTACATCCGCATCGGCGTCAACGACCTTTCTGCCAAGGCCGAAGACTTGCGTGCGCGTGGTACTGCCTTCGAGTGGGTTGAGTCGTCCGAGGCGGTTGGCGGCAAGTCGCTAATTAAGGTCGACCCGAAAGAGCTGGACGGCCAGGTGTTCGAGTTCGAGGAGATTCAGGTATGAGCGCCGACCAAGGCCAACTGGATTCGCTGACAATCAACGAGTCGGTGCGTGTCGAGCGGGAGGCCACGCTTGGCTGGATCGTGCTGACTCGTCCTGGGCAGATCAACGCCATCAATGACGATATCCGCCTGGGTGTGCCCCGGGCGCTGGAGCTACTGGAGCGCGACCAGCGGGTACGCGTCATCCTGATTCGCGGCGAGGGCGAGCGAGGTTTCTGCGCCGGTGCGGACATCAAAGAAAAACGCGGCGAGGAATCGGCTATTCAGGTCCGCCAGCGCATGGAGCGCTCGCGCTGGATTGAAGCGCTGGACACCGTGGCCAAGCCGGTGATCGCCGCCATTCACGGCTACTGCATGGGCGGCGGCCTGGAGCTGGCCTTGGCTTGCGATATCCGCTTCGCCGCGCCGAACGCGGTGTTCGCTCTACCGGAAACCGGTCTCGGCCTGATTCCTGGCGGAGGCGGTACCCAGCGTCTGGCGCGGGTGGTTGCACCGGGGCTGGCCATGGATCTGCTGCTCACCGGTGAGCGGCTGAACGCCGAGGAGGCCCGTCGGGTTGGACTGATTACTCGCATGGCCCTCGAGGGGGAGCGCTGGCTCGATGAAGTCACGGCCCTTGCCCTGCAGATTGCTGCCAAGCCGCCAGCGGCGTCGGCCTATGTCAAACAGGCGGCGCGCGCTGCTCTCGAGCTGGACCTCAAGCGAGGTCTCGATTTGGAGCTGGATTTGTTCGCCCTGCTGGCACCGACCAAGGACAGGCGTGAAGCAGCACTGGCATTCGCCGAGCGCCGCGAGCCGCGTTTTACCGGCGAGTAGTCGACGATCCTACCCAGAACAGGAGAGAGCACAGCCATGAGTACAGGAAAACTTGCGGGACGGGTCGCCGTTATCACCGGCGCCGGTGGTGGCCTGGGCGCCGAATGCGCACGGGTACTTGCGGCGCATGGTGCCAGCGTCACTGTGGCCGATATCAATGGCGAAGCCGCCGAGGCGGTGGCCGAGTCGCTACGTGCGGCGGGTAGCCAGGCACTGGGTATCCGTACCGACGTGTCGTCGGAGGATGAGGTGCAGGCCATGGTCGCGCAGGTCAAGGAACGCTTCGGCCGTATCGATGTGCTGCACAACAACGCGGCGGTACTCGATGGCGAGCAGCGCCAGCGCGACCGTGACTTAGCCAACCTGGACATGGATGCCTTCGACCGGGCCATCGCTGTCAACCTGCGCGGCGCGGTGCTGTGCACCAAGCATGTGATCCCGGTAATGCTTGAGCAGGGTGGCGGCTCGATCATCTTCGCCACCTCAGGTCTTGGTGTGCAGGGCGACATGTCGCTCTCCGGCTACGCCACCTCCAAAGCCGCGTTGCTGATGCTGCCGAAGCTGGTGGCAGCCCAGTACGGCAAGAGGGGAATTCGCGGCAACGCCGTGCAGATCGGCCTGGCACCGCAGCACCCGTTACCCGACGCGCTGTTGGAGATCATGCGCGACAACCATTGCACGCCGGAGCTCGGCACCCCGCGGCAGATCGCCGATGTGGTGGCCTTCCTGGCGTCCGACGAGTCCGCGTTCGTGACGGGCAGCACCTTGGTGGCCGACGGTGGCTTCGGCAGCCACACACCCTCCCTAGTGGCGGTACGCAAGCTGTTCGAGCAGATGGGCCGCAACAGCATGTAAGGACGGTACCGGGACGGGCCACCGTCCCAGGACTGTTGTTTACGGGCTGCCGCGTGGGGCCAGTGGTGTAGCGCTGGTTTCAGCTGGGCGCTTGGCAGCCGACATCCAGGCCAGTGCGGCGGCACCAAGGGACAAGGTCGTGGCCAAAGCGGCGCCCGTGGCCAGGAGCAGTGGTGTGTGCCAGAAGAGCGGTGCGATGAGCGCCGCCAGCACGGCGTTGAACCCAGTCTGGGTGGATAGTTGCAGTGACGAGCCAAGCCCACGCCGATCCGGCACGCAGTCCAGCCCCGCCAACACGATGGTGGGCTGGACCAACGCCATGCCTAGTGTGTAGATGAACAGATAGGGCAGATACCATCCGTATGCCGCGGGGTCCCAATAGCAGATGGCTAGGTTCCACAGACCGGCCAGCACCATGATCGTGAAGCCGGTGACCAGGCAGCGTCCAGACGACCAACGCTGGGCGAAGCGGCCGGACAGGTAGGAGCCGACCATCATGCCGGCGGTGGCCGGGCCAAACAGCCAGATGAAATCGGTTTCCTTCAGCCCTAGGTGGCGCATCAGGAACACAGGGGCGGACAGCACGTAGATGAAGAACCCGGCGAACATCAGAGCGAAGGTCACCGCCCAGAGCATGAAGGTGTCGTTGCACAACACTTGCCGGTAGCCCGCCAGCAAGGCCGCGCCTGAAAAGCGCTGACGCTTTTCAGGAGGCAACGTTTCTGGCAGGTAGAACAGCACCATGGTCAGCAGGGCCGCCCCCATGGCCGCGAGCAGGCCGAAGTTCGCGCGCCAACCCGCATACGTCTGTAGCCAGCCGCCCAGCACCGGGCCGATGGCGGGAGCCAGGGCGAACAGCATAACCACCAGCGCATACAGGCGTTGGGCGGCGGCTCCGGCGTAGAGGTCGCGGATTACTGCCCGGCCAACCACGATGCCGGCTCCGGCGGACAGCCCCTGCAATACGCGGCAGACATATACCTGCTCGATACGGGTGGCGCAGGCGGCGCCGATGGATGCCAAGGCGAACACCAGCAGGCCGGCGATCACCACTGGCCGCCGCCCCAAGCTGTCAGAGAAAGCGCCATGCCAGAGCGACATGAAGGCGAAGGCGGCGAAATACAGGGACAGGGTGATTTGCAACTCGACGTCCGTGACGCCGAATACCGCTCTCATCTGCGCGAAGGAAGGCATGTAGATGTTGATGGTGAAGGGGCCGAGCATCGCCAGACCGGCAAGCAGGATGGGTAGGAATCTTGCCGTGGCGGGTGAAGTCAAAGGAGGCCTTCCGTCTTTGGGTCTCCGGCCGTTTCACATGCCGGAGCGATCAAGGTTTGGTCTATATTAGACAAAAATAAATAAAGTGTCTTATTTGTTTCGGGGCATGCTTTACCTGGCGATGCAAGGTCAGCGTGTGGCGAATTCTTTTACTGACGGTAAAACGGATGCTCACCTGCTTGCTGACGGTTATTGCTAGCGTGGCATTCCCTGCGGGCCGCCGACGGCGTCCAGCCGCATACGGGCAAGACGATAGCGGCCCGGCGACAGGGTTGCCGGAGCCGCCAGGAACTAACCATAAACAGCGATGAACAAGAACAATCAAGCCATGAACAATTACAACACGGACTTCGATGCGATCATCGTCGGCGGCGGCACCAATGGGCTGTCGGCCGGCTGCTATCTGGGGATGGAAGGCAAGAGGGTGCTGGTGCTCGAAGCGCTGGACAAGGTCGGCGGCATGGCTTCATCGGGCTACCTGATCCCCGAGGCGCCACAGCACCTGGTGCACCCTTGTGCCATGGACATGATGTCCATGCGTGTGCATGCCCACGTACCCCGTGAGCTTGAACTCGAACGGCACGGTTTCAAGTCGATCGAACTGTCGCCGGGGTACGTCTACCTGCACCCGGATGGCACTTCGCTGGTGTTCTGGCGTGACCGGCAGCAGACGGCCGCGGAGATTCGCCGCTACAGCGCCAGTGACGCCGAGGCGTTCCTTGAGTTCATGAAGGTCATCGACCTGTTCCTCGACATCGCTCTGCCGATGATGCGGGTCGATCCGGCGCAGACCAACCTGGTGACCAAGCTGCAGGTGCTGGGGACCGCGCTCAAGGGGCGCAAGCTCAAGCCCGAGCTGATGGCCCTAATGACCGGCTCGGCGCACCAGGCCGCGCGCGAGCGTTTCGAACATCCGGTGACCATTTCCGCTATGTGTGCGCTGACCGGCCTGGCCGGCGATATCAGCGCCGATGGTGGCGGCATTTACTATGCCCTGTTGGGTTTTCTCCACCGTTTCGGGGTGGGCCGTGTGATTGGCGGTATGCAGCAGCTGAGCAACGCGATGCGCGCGCGCCTGGAGGAGTTGGGGGGCCAGGTCATGACCTCGGCCCGCGTTGAAGAAATCCTTTCCAGTCTGGGTAAGGTTCGAGGCGTTCGGCTGGCCGATGGGCGTGAATTCACGGCACACGCAGTCATCGCTGGTTGTCACCCCAAGGTTGCATTGGAAATGGTTAGCGCCGGGGAAATGCCGAGGAATCTGCTGACTCGCATCGCCATGGCGCCAGCCAACGCAAGGGGCTCGGGCCCTCTCAAGGTCGACCTGGCGCTCGATGGGCAGATCTCTGTACCCCGTTTCGAAGCGGCCAGGGGCGACGGTGTCGACCTGCGGAAGGCCTGCCTGATGATCGGCACGGAAGAAGCGGTGCTGGAAAACTTCGCCGCCAGCGCCCGTGGCGAAGTGCCACGCCTGCCGTACATCACCATGGTTGCGCCCAACTCAGTGGACCCCTCGCAGTCGCCGCCGGGTCAGGACGTGCTCTACATCTATCCGCCGGTGATGCCGGTCAATCCGCGCGAGGGGTGGGATGCGCTCAGGGATCGAGTGGCCGATCAGGTGATCGAGCAATTGTCCGAATACGTCGAGGGTATCCAGGGTCATGTGATCGGCCGCTGGATCGAGGCGGCGCCTGACTTCACTGCCCGCCTGAACACGGTGAACGGCTGCGTGGTGCATATTGATACCATCTCCATGCGCTCCAGCGCCATGCGCCCGGCTTATGGGCTGGGTGGCGACACGCTGCCGGTCGAAGGACTGTACCTAGGCAGTGCCGGCATTCACCCAGGGGGCGGCGTCAACGGCATGGCCGGGCGCTTGGCGGCCGGTCGGGTGAAACGCTACCTGGCGAAAACTGGGAAGTAACGGCGGGCATCGAGTGGTGCGACCACGGCGGCCTCAGTCGCCGCGGTCGTTCTGGTTCTGCGCAATGCTCGCCAGAATGAAATCCACCGAATACTGGCGCCACGTGGTCATGCCTTCCTCCGAGCAGGTATCCAGGCCGGCTAGGGCGGACATCGAGTAACGGTTGGTGAACCAGCCGGTGGTGAGTAGCGCGGCAGTGGCGAGAAACAGGCGGGGGTTGATGCCGGTCTTGAAAACGCCGCGCTCCGCGCCGTCGCGAAGAATGCTATCGAGCTTGTCGATCAGCGCTGGCGCTAGCTCGAGGAAGCGGTTGCGAGGCGTCTGGTGGGTGTCGTGGTAGTGGATGCCTTCCAGGGCCAGGGCGCCGAGCAGGGGGTCATGACGGTACTGGTCGAAGAAGTGGTTGAGCATCGCGCGCATGGCCTGCCTGGGAGCCAGCGAGTCGATATCCAGCTCCACCAGCTCGGACATGACACGCTCGGAGCACTCGTCCAGCACGGCGACGAATAGCCCTTCCTTGGAGCCGTAGTAGTGGTAGATCAGTTGCTTGGTGATTCCCGCTTCACGGGCAAGCTCCTCCATACGAACGCCTGCAAGGCCCTTCTCCGCGAACTCCAGGCGTGCGGTTTCGATCAGGCGGCGGATCGTATTGCGTTTCCCGGGTTCGTTCTGCCCAGCAGGTTTCACTCTTTTCCCCTTATGACTGCAATGGTCGATGCACTTCGTTTGACCCTGGGTAAAACGAATCGAGTCGCAGAAAAAGTGCAGCTCGTTAGTATCCCAGAACAGTGGTTCCGAGAGGATACCGTTACTTGCGATTGGGTGAGCGAACCGGCGTGTTTCCAAATGAAAACCGCAATGGGGCACTCGTCTCCGCCAGCCTGATGGCCTGTCGCCGTACCGGCGTCACTCGATTACCGACAACAACAATTCCACAGAGTGGTTGAATCCTATGAGTACCAACACCGCCTCCGCCCTAGATCTCAAGAATAACTACTCCGCCGTTTCCGAGACCTATCGTGGCACCGATCTGGATATCCATGCCGTGTGCCGCGAGCAGCTCCTGAAATCGCCGATCTACGAGGGTGACTTCATCGCCCAATTTGGCGTGCCGACCAACGCCGGCATCCAGCAGGGTACCCGGCCGACGTTCGCTTTGTTCAAGTACCAGGACGTGATGGCGGTGCTGCGCGACGGCAATACCTTCACCAGCGGTTTCATCGCCGAGGGCCTGGGTGCCTTCTTCGACGGCCTAGTGATCCTGGCCATGGACGGCGAGCCGCATCGCAAGGTGCGCGCACTGCTGCAACCTGCCTTCATGCCCGAGAGTGTGAACAAGTGGCGTGGGCAGATCGACGAGGTGATCCGTGAGGAATTCCTCAAGCCGCTGGTACCGCAGAAGAAGGCCGACCTGATGGAGTTCGGCCTGGAACTGCCGATCCGAATCATGTACGCCCTGATGGGCTTCCCCACCGACGACCCTTCCAAGTACAAGCAGTATGCCGCCTGGGCGCTGGCCATGGTTGGTGGCAACCAAATCGATCCGGCGAAGATGGAAGAAGCCCGCAAACGGGCCGGCATCGCGGTTAAGGGCCTGTACGACGCCATCCAGGAAGTCGTGGTGCGCCGTCGCGCCGATGGTAGCCAGGGCGACGACGTGGTCGGCCGCCTGCTGCGCGCCGAATACGAAGGGCGGACGCTGGACGACCATGAGGTGATCACCTTCACCCGTTCGCTGCTGCCAGCCGCCGGTGAAACCACTACGCGCATGTTCAGCTCGGTGATGGCATTGCTGCTCACCACCCCTGGCCTGCTGGAGCGGGTCAAAGCCGATCGCTCGCTGATTGCCAAATTGATGGACGAAACCACCCGCTACGAGCCGGTGGCGACCTTCAAGGTGCGCGAGGCCGCCAAGGACGTCGAGTTCCACGGAGTGAAGATTCCCAAGGGGGCCTTCGTGCAGTGCATGGTGGTGTCCGCCAACCGTGACCCGGACGCCTTCGAGAACCCCGACGTCTTCGACATCGACCGCAAGCTCAAGCCTTCCTTCGGCTTTGGTTTCGGCCCGCATATGTGCATTGGCCAGTTTATCGCCAAGGTTGAGATCAACTGCTCGATCAACGCCATCCTCGATCTGTTCCCCAATATTCGTCTGGACCCGTCGAAGCCTACTCCCGTCATCGAGGGTGCGCAGTTGCGCGGCGTATCCTCGCTCCCGGTGATCTGGGACTAAGCACCGCCATCCCCTTGCCTGCGCGCCTTTCGACAATAACGACAAGAGACGATCCCGATGAGAACTTTCAAGACGATTCCCGAGCGCGGTGACTTTGGCTTCCAGCAATTGGTTGGCCCACACCAGGTCACCGGCGCGGCCATGGCCGGTAGCCGGGGCTTCTTCGGTCTGCAATTGAGCAAAAGCTCGCCGTTCGGCTCGGTGCGCGACGAGGACGGCAACATCTATTCGTTCGTGCGTTCTCTGATGGCTCCGGGCGGCACGCCGAACCCAACCAAGTTCTTCTACCTGAACAACCATGTCGACGGCGTCAACCTGCGCATGGATCACGAGAAGATGGCCCGCCAGGCGTTGACGCCGATGCCGGTACAGACCCTGGATGGTGAAACCGTGCGCTGGACCAACCAGCCCGGCGAGGCCGGAAATGGCTGGGAGATAACCGCCAACAGCGAGCGCCTGACCTGGCGCGAGGATGGGCTGTTCCAGCTGGAAGGCCGCCTGCTCAGCCCCGGCCTGCAGTGGTACTTGCCAGGGGTGGAATGGGGCACCTTCTATGTATCGCAGCTCTGGGAGCTGGCCGGTGTCTGCGAGGGGCGGTCGGTGAAGGGGGCTATGGCGCTCGATCAGTTCTACATGGCCGAGGGCGGCGCGATCCACTTCAAGAAGGATCTGGTGGTCAACAACAACAAGCATGTGATCTGGTGGTCGTTCGTCACTGTGTACAAGGACGGCAGCTGGGATGCGGGTTCCTTCATGGTGGGCCACGATCACCTGGGTTATGCGATCTTCACCAACGACAAGGGGGAGGTGCGCGTCACCACCGATATCGAAGGGCAGACCCGGCACAAGGAGGGCAGCTATTTCCTGGAGGCGGCGCGGATCGTGCTCGAAGGCAAGGAAGAGTGGGAGTTCCTTCCCGATCCCAGGGGCGAAATGATCGACTTCGTTGGCGGTTTTCCGATCACCGCGCAGCAGGAGGGGCGCTGGCGCCGAGTCGGCGATACTCGCGAACCGTCGCACTGGCTGGGCTGGGGGGAGTCCGACCGGCGCAACGGTTCGGCGCGCAACGTACCAGGCCGAGATATCTGATCCGAGCTGACGAGCCTCCCTCGGCCCGACCGCCGCGGGAGGTTTTTCCGAACAAGAACAAGAGCAGAGGAAACAGGTGATGAGGTTCAAAGACAAGGTGGTGTTGGTCACCGGCGCCGGGCGCGGTATGGGGCGCGCCATCGCCCTGGCCTACGCCCGGGAGGGGGCCAGGGTGGTGGTGTCCGCACGTACGCCACGCCATGGCGAGGAAACTCTCGCCCAGATCGCTGCGCTGGGTGGTGAGGCCCATCTGGTCGGCGGTGACATCGCTGATCGGGAGGCGGTCAAGGCCATGGTCGCGAGCGGTGTAGATCGCTTCGGCGCGCTGGATATCCTGGTGCATTGCGCCGCCGATACGGCCTCTGGGCTGATCGCCGAGATGGCGGACGATACCTTCGATCACCTGGTGCGTAGCAACATCCAGTCGCTGTTCTGGCTGGCGAAGGACGCGGCGCCCCATCTTTCCAGAGCGCAGGACAAGGGCCGGATCATCTTTATCTCCTCCGGCGAGGCCAATCGCAAGTACACGCCAACACTGATCCCCTACAGTTCCAGCAAAGCGTTCATGAACGCCTTCGCCCGTGGGTTGGCGGTGGAGTTCGGCGCGCTGAACATCCTGGTCAACGTGATCGAGCCGGGTCTAATCGGCACCGATCACATGTTCGAGTCCCTTGGCGAAGAGCTGCCGCATCGCCTGGCCGAGCGTTTCCCCGTGCCCCGCCTGGGACAGTCGGCCGATATCGCCTCCGCCTCGTTATTCCTTACTTCCAGCGAGGCTTCGTACATCACCGGTACTTCGCTGCTGGTCGACGGTGGCGCCACCATGGTGGCCATGCCCAAGGTCGAAGAAATCCTCAAGGGGCATTAAGCCCGGATCGTACGGCCTAACTGACACGGCGGGCCGAGACAGGAGTCCTCATATGTCCGATACATCCATTGCGTCCAAGCGGGCGGCCATCGACCTCACCGAGTTCAAGCGCGGCTGGCGCATCCTGCTGCTTGGCCTCGTCGGTATCTGCACCAGCATCAGTGCGGGGCTGCTCTACGGTTTCGGCACTTTGGTGATTCCCCTCGAACAGGCTTTTGGCTGGAGCCGGGGTGAACTGCAGGCGTCTATCACCTTCCTGTTCGCCGGTGTAGCAATCTCTACCCAACTGGTCGGTCCACTGTACCGCCGTTTCGGCCTGCGGCGGGTGGCGATAGTGTCGATCATACTGCAGGTGATCGGCTACACGGCGATCACCCGGATCGAGCATTCCATCGGCTGGTTGTACCTGGCGTTCTTCGCCATGCCGCTGGTTTGTGCAGGAACCATCGCCATTACCTGGACGCAGTTGGTCAACCTGTGGTTCGAGCGCAACCGTGGTTTGGCCCTGGCGGTCATTCTCTGTGGTACCGGACTGATGGCGGTGGTGCTTCCGCCACTGCTGGCCAGCCTGATCGCCCAGTTCGGCTGGCAAGCGGGCTTCTTCACCCTGGCGGCACTGCCGTTGCTGTTCACCTTGCCGATGGCGTTGTTGTGGATGCGTCTGCCGGGCGAGCTCGAGCCGGTGTCGTCGGGGGTAGGCGAGGCGGTAGCGCAGTTGGACGGTTTCAGCCTCATCCAGGCGCTGCGCTCGCCGGTCTACTGGAGTTTCAACGTTGCCCTGATCCTCTCGGTGTGCCTGACCGTCGGCATGGTCACCAATATCGTGCCGATGCTGCAGGGCAAGGGGCTATCCGCCCAGGCAGCGAGCCAGGTTTTCAGCAGCTTCGGCATTTCCATCATCGCCGGGCGCTTGCTGGTGGGCTATCTGCTGGACCGCTACCCGCCGATCCTGGTCGCGGTGATCAGCCTGGCGCTGCCAGCCATAGGTTGTGTGATTTTCCTGTTCGGCGGCGTGCAAAGCATAGCGCTGCTGGTACTCGCTACCCTGTGTATCGGCGCCAGCGCCGGCGCGGAGTTCGACCTGGCCGCGTTTCTAATGGCGCGTTATTTCGGGCTGCGCGAGTACGCGCGGATTTTCGGCCTGCATCTGGCGCTGATCACCATCGTCTCGGGGCTGATGCCGGTGTTCTTCGGCTACCTCTACGAGGCCTACGACGGCTATTCGGCAGTGCTGCTGAGCTGCCTGGCCTGTTCCATCATCGGCCCGTCGATCCTGTTCTGGCTGCGGCCGGCAGCGGTGGTCACGGTCCAACAACAGCACGCCTGAACCGGTGTGTGAAAGTCCGGCGGGCCTGGCCCGTCCATGACAACCGAGGAGAAATCAATGAGTGCGCAAGAAGCCATCGAGCATTTCCTGCATGGCCAGATCGAATGCTGGAACAACGGTGACAAGGAGGGGTTCTTCGAGCATTACCGCCGGATGTCGCCCGCCGGCCTGAGTATCGAGTACGTCGGCCGTGCCTTGCCGACTGACCCGTGGCAGATCTTGGAAGGTATGTGGGAAAACCAGCAGCCGCGTTTTCGAGTGGAGGTCAAGGAAACCATCATCAACGGCGAGGAAGCCGCCTGCCACCATCGCAACGCGTTGCGTGACGGCAGCGGCGGTATCGAGACCATCGAGCTGTACCGTTTCCAGGACGGCAGGCTGTGGGTGCGCTACTTCATCAAGGTGTGAGGGAGCAACGCGGGGCGCGATGACGCTCGCGCTCCGCTTGCATGGCTGTTAGCTATCATTCACTAGTCGCCAGGCCTTTCTGAACAAGGTCGTGCTGTCGCTGAGCAGCAGGTGGCATGTCTGGAAAATGTTTGGGCCGTGCATTGGCGATTGCTCCGCTAATTTCCCTCTCCCCGCCGTGACCGCCGCTGGACATTCAGCACCAGCAGCAGGCCAATGGCCGATAACAGGGCCGAGCAGAAAGAGATCCACGGCAGACCCAGGCTGAAAGCCACCAGCCCCATCAGTGGGCCGGCCAGCCCCACGGCTAGGTCGAAGAACAGCGAGAGAGTGCTCAGGGCCGAATTGCGGTTGGCCTCCGGAGTGCGTGCCAGGGTCTCCACCGCCAGCCCCGGATAGACCCAGGAAACTCCCAGGCCGGTCAGTGCGGAGCCGAGAATCGCCACTAGGGGCGAAGGCGCTAGCCAGACGAGCAGCAGCCCCAGAGTCTGCACGGCCATGCAGAGCGTGACCACTCGATAGCCGCCGAAGCGCGGCAGCGCATTGGGCGAAGCCAGCCTGGCGCAGATGAAGGCCACGCCGAAGACGCTTAGGCAATAGGCCGCGTTAGCCCAGCCCAGGCTGTCGAAGTACAGGGCGATGAAGGCGGTCAGACTGCCGAAGCCCACCGAACTGCAGGCGACGGCCAGGCCGTTGGGCAGCACGGCGAGGAAAACGCTGTGGAACGGCAAGCGCACGCCCGGCAGCAAAGGGGCGGGAGGCCTCGTCCGGGCGAACAGCAGGGACAGGCCACCGAGCAGCGTAATGCCGATACCGATGCCGGCGAGCCCCAGGTGATCCCGTATCAGGACTCCGAGCGGCGCTCCTATGGCGGTACCGCCATAGGCGGCGATACCGTTCCAGGACATGACCTGCGCGGTACGCGCCGTACCATGCAGGCCGATGGCCCAGGTGCAGCATGGCGTGGAGATCAGGGCCGAAGATATGCCCTGGAGGACGCGCCCGGCCATCAGCAATGCCAGGCCGAGCCAGGGAGAAGTCGGCAGGATGATCGCCAGGGCTGTCAGCATGCCACTGCTCGTCAGTACGATCAGCCCCGCCATCACCGTGCGCTTGGCCCCGAACCGATCGGCGAGCTGGCCGGCCAGTGGGCGCGACAGCAGGGTCGTCAGGTACTGCGTGCCGATCACCAGGCCAGCCATCGCGCTGCCGAAGCCCAGGGTGTACAGCACATGGCCGGGCAGCACGGCTAGCGGTAGTCCGTTGCTTATGAAGGAGGCGAAATTGAAGCAGACGATCGAGATGATCGACAGGCCGGAGGGGAGCGATTGGCTGCGGGCTTTCATGGCATGTCGCCTTGTGCGGGCGCGAAGTCAGCGTCGGCCCGGTCGCCGAGGAGCCCCGGGGCTGGGGACTAGCGATGTGGGACAGGGCTCTCGGTGGCTTGTGCCGCGCCCGGGAGCGGACGCGGCGTAGGGTGGTCAGTCGCGGTTGGCGACTTCCCAGGTCTTGAGCTCGAAACCCTCGGCGGCCGCCTCGGCGGCAGTCAGCCTGGGCGGTCGGGAGAGGATCTTGCGCGCGGCCATATGGTCGCCCGGCCGGTTGCAGGACTCCACCGCGACCAACTGGTCGTCACGGAAGCACAGCACTGAGAGCTGTTGGGCTTCTGGCGAGCCGAGGGTGACGGTGCTGTCGTAACCGGTGGAAAGCCCGGCGATCTGTAGCTTGAGGTTGCCCTGGTCGGTCCAGAACCAGGGCAGCGCCCCATAGGAGGCCGGCTTACCGAGCAGCCGAGCGGCCACGTTGCGTGCCTGGTCGGCGGCGTTCTGCACGGACTCCAGGCGGGTCGGCCGCTCGCCATTCTGCAGGCAGGGAAAGCAGGCGACGTCGCCGAGAGCGGAGATGTGCGGATCGGAGGTCAGCAGATTGGTGTCTACGCGGATGCCGTTCTCGATGGTCAGGCCCGCTTCGCTGGCCAGTTGGGTGTTGGGGATCACGCCGATACCGAACACCACCAGGTCGGCTGGCAGCTTGCGTCCATCCGAGGTTTCCACACCGCTGACCTTGCCATCGCGGCCTTCGATGCGGGTTAGGCCCTGGCGGAAGTCGAATTTCACTCCCCAGGCCTCGTGAGCCTGGCGAAACAGTTGGGACATCTCCGTCGAAACGGCGCGCGCCATCGGCCGATCGCCGAGTTCCAGCACATGCACGCTGGCACCCAGTTCGGCGGCTACCGCGGCGAATTCCAGGCCGATAAAACCGGCGCCAACCACCACCACGTTGCGTATCTCCCTCACCAGCGGGGCGAGGGCGTCGGCATCCAGCTTGGTCTTGACGCCGAACACGCCTTGCAGTTCGGCACCGGGCACCGGTAGCGGACGGTTGTGCGCGCCAGTGGCCAGTACCAGGTGGTCGTAGGCGACCGCCTCACCAGAGGCGAGCAGGACGCGGCGGTTCTGCCGATCAATGGCCGTTGCCTGATCATGTACGAGGTCGATGCGCTGGGCAGTGAAGAAGTCGGCTGGCCGGAACAGCAGGGCGTTCTCGTTGATCTTGCCGAGCAGGTAGGCCTTGGACAGCGGCGGTCGCTGGTAGGGCAGGCCGGGCTCGTCGCCGATCAAGGTGATGCTGCCGTTGTATCCCTCCTGGCGGAGCGAGGCCGCTACCTGGAAACCGGCCTGGCCGGCACCGACTATGACTACTGAGGCGAGTGACATGGGGACCTCTTCTTAGAATTGTGACGCGGGCAGGCGCAGCACCAGGCCGTCGAGCTCTTCGGTCATGAACACCTGGCAGGTCAGGCGGCTGTTTTCGCGGCGCTCGAAGGCGCAGTCGAGCATGTCGTTTTCGGTGCTGTCCAAGGCTGGGAGGCGGGTCAGCCAGGCCTCGTCGACGTAGGCGTGACAGGTGGCGCAGGCGCAGGCCCCGCCGCAGTCGGCGGGGATGCCGGGCACCGAGGCGAAGGTGGCGGCCTGCATGACGGATTGGCCAACGTCAGCGGATACCTTGTGTGCGGTGCCATCGTGCTCGATGAAAGTCAGTGTGGGCATGGTCTTCTCCTGGAGTATTCGGGTCAGGGGTGGGCCGCTATCGGTGTCGGTTCGAAGCGCGGGACGCGGCCCAGGGTCAGCAAGAGCAGGGGGCCGATCAGGCTGCAGGCAATGGCGTAGATGAGCATGGGTGAGTAGGAGCCGGTGCGGCTGAGCATGAAGGCGAAGAGCAGCGGGGCGAGAGCGGAGGCCACCGTATTCAGGCCTTGATGCACGCCGAACAGTCGCCCGTATTCGCGTAACCCGAAGTAGCGGGCGACCAGGAAGGCGGCGATGTCGAATTCGGCTCCGGCACCGAAGCCGACCAGGATAGCCGCCAGCAGCAGTGGAGCGAATTCAACGGTGCCGCCGAGGTAGATCAGGCAGCCGATGGCCGGCAGGGCCAGGCTGACGGCTGATACCACCGGTGGCCACATGCGATCAAGCAGGTAACCGATGAGCAGGCGGCCGAAGATCAGGGCGATACCGAAGCCGCTGAAAATCAGGTTGGCCTCGCTGGCCGATAGCCCCTTGCTCTGCAGCATGGGCACTGTGCTGGTGACCATGCCGATGATCGAGGAAATCACCAGGGCCAGCGCCAGGTTGCATGTCCAGAACTTGCTCGAGCGCATGCCTTCGCGAAAGCTCATGCCGGGCAGGTCCTGCAGTTCCTTGCCGTGTCCCTGGGCGGCTTTGTCGCCATTGCCGGAAATCCTGAACCACAGCAGGGTCAGTGGCAGCAGGACCAACAGATTTAGCAGGGCGAGAATGACGAAGGCGGCGCGCCAGTCCCATTGTTCGATACCCCAGGACATCAGTTGCGGAATGGTGGCGGCGGTCAGCCCAGTTCCGGAGAGGCCGATCGCCAGAGCCAGGCCACGATTGCGGTCATACCAGAGACTGAGCAATTGGGTCCAGGTCACGGCGAGTGCACCCATGCCGACCAGGGGAAGGATGGCGAAGGCCAGGTACAGCGACCAGACCGAGCCCTGCAACTGGGTGGTGGCCAAGTAGCCTAGCGACAGCATTATCAGCGAGGCCACCGTCATGCGTTTCATGCCGAAGCGCAGGTTGAACCAGCCAACCAGTTGCAGGGAGATCACCGCGCCGCCGAACAGGAAGGAGATGGCCACCTGCTGTTCGCTCTTGCTCCAGCCAAAGGCCTGTTCCAGCGGCAGGACCAGAGTGCCGAAGCCATAGAGCAGCGACGCATTGATACTGACGGCGATGCCGACGACGGAGAGCAGCAGGACTCTCCAGCCTTGCCGGAATTCGCTGAGATCGATCGCCGCTTCGTTTTTGGAAGAAGGCATGGTCTGGCGTCCTTTATTGAATTTATTCGGCCAAGCACCGTAAGGGGGGGCTGATTTTTTCGATTCGAATTCCGATAATAGAATCGAATGCTGTATAGAGAATATTGCGGGGTGGATGGTCTGTCTAGTCATGCCATGCCGTTACAGAACAACAAGAGGTCGATACCCATGCCATTCCTGAGAAATCTATCCATCGGCGCCAAGCTCCTGGTGCTCCCTACGCTGTTCGTGCTCGCGCTGCTAATCATCTCGGCGGTGGCCTACCGGGGGCTGGCCACGCAACAGGCGGTACTTGAGGAGATCGACCACTTGCGCTTCCAGCAGTACAGGACGGTGCTCGAGACCTCCACTGCTTCCCAGGCAGCGATGGTCGGCGCTTATGCCACGGGCGCGCGCATTCTCGAATCCAATGGCGAGGCGTTCTCCGAGGAGCTGGAGGCCTACCTCGAGGATATGCAGGCTAGCATCGATGACATGCGTGCCGGATTGGACAAGCTGGCTCGCGAGACGCGCCTGGGCGAGGACGAAAAGATCCTCGTGCGGGCAGTGGAAGATCAGGCTGGCGTGTTCAGTGAGGGGCTGGCTGATTTCAAGCGCGCTGCGCTGGAGGATCAGTTGCAGGCTGCCTCGCTGCTGGGGCGGGTACGCGCTGAGTACTACGGTCTGCAGGGTCAGTTCAATCGCCTGCTTGGCCTGCAGGCGGAGTTGACCGCCAGCGCCTTCGCCGAAGCCGGTGGCATGGTGCGGCAGGTGTCGCAGATCCTTGTCGGCGTGCTGCTGGCAGCCATCGTCCTGGCGTTGCTGGTTAGTCTGCTGTTGCGTGGTCAGATCGTCCGCTCCATCCGTGAAATCGAGCAAGCGTCGATAAGATTGCGTGACGGGGACCTGACCCAGCGTGTGCGGGTCATCGGCCGCGATGAGGTAGCCCATACGGCGCAGGCTTTCAATGAACTAATCGACAGCTTCCAGCAGGCCATGCGGCAGGTCGCCAATGTGGCAGCGTCGGTCAGTGCCTCGGCCGAGGAGTTGGTGGGAACCTCGACCAGGGTGGCCGAGAGCTCCACGGCCCAGGCCGGGGCGGTGGGTGAGGTGTCGATGACGATCGAGCAGATGAGTGCGGGCATTGCGTCGATATCCAGGCACGCGGAGAGCCTGCGAAGTTCCGCGGAGGCAAGCCTGCGTGGTTCGGAGGACGGGCATCTGGCGCTGTCGCGCCTGCTCGAGAAGATCGACAGCGTGCGTCATGCATTTTCCGCTATTCGCGGTTCGGTGGGGGATTTCGTCGAGAGCACCACGGCGATTACTACCAGCATCACCCAAGTCAAAGACTTGTCCGCGCAGACCAACCTGCTGGCGCTCAATGCGGCGATCGAAGCTGCGCGTGCCGGCGAGAGTGGGCGAGGCTTCAGTGTGGTGGCCGACGAGGTGCGCAATCTGGCGCAGCGTTCGGCGTTGGCAGCCAATTCGATCAATGCGCTCACCGTGAGGCTGGAGAGCCAGTCCGAAGTGGTCGACGAGGCCCTGCGTGCGGGGACAGTGGCATTGGACGACAGCGGTAGGCTGCTGAGCGAACTGGAGAGCACTTTGCAGCAGGCGGCGGAGCTGGTTGGCGACTCCACGCGCGGAGTCGATCAGATCGCCGACGCGGTGAGGGTGCAGAGCGAGGGAGGGCAGGATATCGCGTTGAACGTAGATCGAATCGCGCGCATGGCTGGTGAGGGAGATGCGATCACGCACCGGGTTTCCAGTGCCGTTGTGGCCCTGCGCGAGTTGTCCGAAGAGCTGAATCTGGCGATGAGCCGCTTCCGCTTCGAGACGTGAGGACAGCTGCACGCCGACCGTTCATCGCAGGGAGGTGGTGCTTGATCTGCTTGTTTATATACAAAAATGTATTTTATGTACATTTATTTCTTGATTTTCCTGTTTTTTCGTCTTTTTTGAATCAGTTGATCTGGCTGAAATTTTTACCATATGCCTGATTTATAATGGTTTTTACTAATGATCTGGATAGGTTGAACACGGGTTGTTTACAAGTTTGATAAAAGTGTTCATTATTTTCCTTGCCTGCCTACATGAGGAGAACCAAGATGAGTTCGGATAAACCGCGGTTCGAGGTCGTGGTCGACCGCAGTCGGTGCTGTGGCTATGGTCTTTGCGCCGCTATCTGCCCCAGTGTCTACAAATTGGATGCCGATGGCCTGGTGTACGTGGATAGCAAGGTTGTTCCCCCGGAGTTAGAAGACGAGGCGCGTGAAGGCGCCGAGGCTTGTCCGGCCGAGGCAATCTGGCTCGAAGATCTCAAACCAGACAGCGAATGATTGGTGTTGTCGTTGCCGTATGAGCGTGAATAAGAACAAGAAATGGAGGGTGCTATGAGTGGGCGTCTGGACGGTAAGGTGGCGTTGATCACGGGAACCGGGGGGGGGCAGGGCAGGGTGGCGGCATTGCGCTTCGCCCGCGAGGGCGCCATTGTTGTGGGTTGCGACTTCAATGCTGCGGCTCATGAAGAAACCGTTGCCTTGCTGCGGTCGGAAGGGCTGAACCTGTATGGCCAGGCCCCGGTTGACCTGGGTGACCACGAACAGGCTCGGGCCTGGGTCGAGATGGCTGCCGCCGAACATGGGGGCATCGATATCCTCTACAACAATGCCTCGGCCGCACGTTTCGGCAAGGTCAATGAGTTTTCCATCGAAGACTGGCACTACACCATCCGCAACGAAATCGACCTGTTGTTCTACACCACTAAATATGCGTGGGATCACCTGGCCGAGCGCCGCGGGGTGATCATCAACGTGTCATCCACTGCCGCCTGGGGGGGCTCTAAGGTGGCGGGCATCGCCGCCCATGCCGCAGCTAAAGGGGCGGTGGTTTCCTTCACCCGCCAGTTGGCGGTGGAAGGTGCGCCACTTGGCATCCGCGCCGTCAGCCTCAGCCCTGGCTTCGTGGCCACCCCCGGTACCGAAGCGTTCCTGAAGAATCCCGAGGTCCGCGCCGCTCTGCTCGACGGCGTACTGATGGACCGTCCGGGTGAGCCCGAGGAAGTGGTGGCCCTGGCGCTGTTCCTGGCCTCCAGCGAGGCGTCCTTCGTCACGGGCGCCGATTTCGTTATCGATGGTGGCCTGCTGGCCATTTAGTTTCATGCGGCCGCAGCAGTCGGCCGCGCGTCCAAACGACATGCGAACAATAAGGTGAAGTCATGGATATCATCGGCATCGGTTATATGGGGTTCGAGACCGCGAATCTCGATGCGTGGCGCGAGTACGGCCCACAGGTAATGGGCTTCGGTATCGGCAAGTCGCCGGAGAGCGACCCGCAATCGCTGTATTTTCGCATCGACGACCGTCGCCACCGTTTCGCTTTCCACCCCGGCAAGGTTGATCGCCTGGCCTACATCGGCTGGGAGGCGGTCGGGCGCATGGCGTTTGAGGACGGTTTGAGGAAGCTAGAAGCAGCCGGCGTCGAGTTCACCCGTGGCGACGCCGCTTTTTGCGAGTTGCGTGGGGTGCGGGAAGTGGTGCGTTTCCGCGATCCGGTGGGCTACCAATACGAGCTGTTCTACGGTCAGAAGTGGACGCCACGCTCGTTCATTCCCGGGCGGCTGCATTCCGGTTTCCTGGCCGACGAGCGTGGCGCCGGGCACGTGGTGCTGATCACACCGGAATACACCCCGGAACTGGAGAGTTTCCTGCTCGATGTGATGGGCTTCCATTGGTACGGCGCGGGTGCCGGCAAGGGGCGTACCGGCTTCTTCCGCGCCAAGCTGAACAACCACACCAGCCATGACATTGCCTATGGTCACGGCCCGGGGCGCATGGGCGTACAGCACGTCGGTCTGTTCGTGCGCAATGTGCGCGATGTCGGCGAAACCTACGACATCGTGCGCAAGCGTGAGCTGCCGATGATGATGACCCTCGGTCAGCACAGCCAAGATCCGCACCTGTCCTTCTATCATTTCACCCCATCCGGCTTTGCCTTCGAGACCATCGCTGAGATCGAGTCCTGGCAGGGTGACCCCTACGAACTCAACCCCGAGAGCCTGAGTCTGTGGGGCCACGAGATCGTCGGGCCGATCCTCGGGCCGAGTGTGCGCACCCCCGAGGAAGTGCTGGACGCCGAGTACCTGGCCGCCAAGAAGCGCTGAACGTGCGTCTGGCAAGGGTCGAGTCGGGTGGCGAGGCGTTTTGGGCGCTGCTCGACCCGGACCTTCAGCGCCTGCGTCGCATCCGCGAGCCGTTCTCCGTCTGGGCGCCGGCCTTGGGGCGGGGGCGAGCAATCCGTCTTGGGCCCGATGAGGCGCGTCTGGAACTGTCGGCTTGCCGCCTGCTGCCACCTCTGCAGCCGGGCGCGCGTGTCTTCGGCGTAGGGCTGAATTACCGTAGCCACCTGGAGCGCCTGGGAAGTTCACCTCCGGCTCATCCGCTTGCCTACTTGAAGCCGGATTCCGCTCTGGTCGGTGCGCACGATGAAATCGTCTATCCGGCCCTGACCGAGCAACTCGACTATGAGGTCGAGTTGGTCGCCATGGTCGCCCGGCAGCTGGGTGATGAGCCCCGGGCCAGCGCCTGCTTGCTTGGCTATACAGTCGGCAACGATATAAGCGCGCGGGACGCGGGGCGGCGCATAGCCCGCCTCGATCTGCTGACCCAGAAGGCGATGGACCGCACCACGCCGGTCGGTCCCTGGATCGTTACCCTCGACGAACTGGGTGGCCCCGGGCAGCCGGAGCTGGATATGAGGCTGAGCGTGAATGGTGAATTACGCCAGCAGGACAACAGTCGCCAGATGATCTTTCCCATCGACGAGCTGCTCAACTACCTCGATGCCCGCATCAGCCTGCGTCCGGGCGATCTGGTGTTCACTGGCTCGACCCACGGGGTGGGGCTGGAGGATGGCCGCTTCCTGGCACCGGGCGATCTGGTTGAGGCGCATGTCGAGGGGCTCGGTACTCTATGCAATCGCATTGGTGCCCAGCGCGTCCTGAACTCCGCGCGTGGTGTCGGGCGGCTGGGATGGCCCGCAGGCGAATGAGCATGCACAGGCAAACCTCTTCCGCCCCAGCGGAGTCGCTGACAGCTTCGGAGCAGGTCTCATTCTGGGCACCACTGCGCCATCGGCTGTTCGTCGGGCTATGGCTAGCCTGCGCCATCGCCAATCTGGCGATCTGGATGCAGACGGTGGGCGCGGCCTGGATCATGACCCAGCTGACGGCGTCGCCTCTAATGGTTTCCCTGGTGCAGACGGCAATCACTCTGCCGGTCTTTCTATTCGGCCTGCCGGGCGGGGTGCTGGCCGACCGGATGGATCCGCGGCGCCTGCTGCTGGTCACCCAGTCGGCCATGCTGGTCGCCTCCGCAGTGCTTTGCCTGCTGGCTTGGAGCAACCTGCTGCAGGCCTGGTCACTGTTGTTGTTCACCTTCATCCTGGGCAGCGGCAGCGCCCTGGGCATGGCGGCCTGGATGACTACGCTGGTCGGCGTCCTCCCCCGTGAGCAGGTCCCTGCGGCGGTATCCCTCTGCGGCATTTCCATCAATGCCACCCGCGCCCTTGGGCCTGCCCTGGCTGGCGCTTTGATCGCCTGGTGGAGTACTGCGTCGGTATTTCTGGCTATCACCCTGTGTATGGGCGTGGTGATCGTCTTCATCTGCGTGCGCCTGCCGGCCAGTGCGCGAGCAGAAGGCTTGCCACCGGAAACCTTGACCGGCGGTATGCGTAGCGGCCTGCGCTACATTCGTCACTCGGCTGTGCTGTCCAGCGCGCTCAAGCAGGTATTTGTCTTTACCAGTTGCGCCAGCGCGCTTTGGGCGCTGTTGCCGCTCGTGGCCAAGGATGAGCTGGACATGCATGCCGGCGGTTACGGTCTGCTGATGGCTTTCATGGGGGCTGGCGCGGTGCTGGCTGCGCTCGGTCTGACTAGCGTTTATCACCGTTTCTCTCTGCGCCGGCTAATAGTCGTTGGCGCAGCTGCCTTCGCTGCGGCAACTCTGGCGGCGGCGTTGTCGGACAGCCAGGCGGTGATATGCGCCATGCTGGTGCTGGCCGGCATGGGCTGGATGGCGGTAAACGCCACCATCTCCACCGTAGTGCAGACCTACGCGGCGAACTGGGTGCGCGCCCGGGTCGCCTCGGTGTATCTGCTGGTTCTGATGGGCTCGATGGCTCTGGGGGGCGCCCTGTGGGGTGTCCTGGCGCAGTACCTGGGGTTGGGCAATAGCTTGCTACTGTCGGCGTCGAGCATCCTGCTCGGGTTGCTGCTGACACGTCGCGGTGAGATCGTCATGGGGCGGGAGGCGGATTTTGCCGACGCGCAGCAGACCGACAAGCTGGTGCTGGCAGCAGAGGTGGCCCATGACGACGGCCCCGTCTGTATAGAAGTCAGTTATCGGGTGGTGGCTGCCGAGCGTGACGCTTTTCTGCGCGCGGTCTATGCCATCGGCCAGACACGGCGGCGTAATGGCGCGCGCAACTGGCGCCTGTACCGTGATGTGGAGGAGACCGATCACTATATCGAGCGCTTCATCGTCGAGTCGTGGTTGGATTACCTACGCCAGCGCGGGAGGATGACTCAGAACGATGAAGCTCAGGAGTTGGCTTTGGTGCGATTCCGCGATGAGCGACGGGAGATTAAGCGATATATCTACCAAACCCCGGCGGAGCAAATTTGAGCTGTTTTAGTCTCTATATTAAATTTCGCGGACTTTGTTGTTCTCGGTATAGAATTACAGCGTCAAACCAACCGAGAAAATGCGCATGGATACTCCAGAGGCCGTGGAAGTCAGCGGTGACCGCAAGGCAATGGGGGCGGTCACTGTAAAGCCGGTCGCCAATGCGATCCGCATCCTTCGTCATTTGAGTCAGAGCGGAGCGCCGGAGCGCTCGGTGGATATCGCCCGGCGGCTGTCGATCAATCCCAGCACCTGTTTCAACATCCTACGCACCCTGGTAATGGAGGATGTCGTCGATTTCAATCCGATGTCAAAGCGCTATTCGGCGGGGCTGGGGCTGGCTCGTTTAGTCGGACAGTTGGTCACCCAGGGGCAGCGAGTACAGTTGGTCAAGCCGCTGCTGCAGGAATTTGCGGCACGTATGCGGGTTACCATTACCCTGTGGCGGCGTATGGGGGCGGATCGTATCGTGATCGTCAGCTCAGCGGCCAGCCCTGCCGATGTCCGCATCGATATGGCCGAAGGACAGCGTTTTCCAATGCAAATGGGGGCCAGCGGACGGTTGTTCTCAACACAACTGGACCTCGACACCCCGGAGTTCGAGGCCATCTACGAGCGGATTCGCTGGGCACGCCCACTACCCATAGAAACCTACCGCGAGGAAGTGCGCCTGGCTGCGGAGAGGGGCTGGGCGATGGACGATGGTTATTTCTCGGTCGGCATCCTGGCCGTCGCAGCGCCAGTCTATTCCCCCGAAGGGTCGATCGATTTCACCGTTTCCGCCGTGATGTTTCGCGGCCAGCGCGATGATGACGGGATCAAGGAGCTGGCTGGCGCGCTCACCGAGTTCTGCTCCGAGCTGGCCGACGTCCTGTTCTGACGCCGGCCAGGCATGGCTTATTCGCGGACCAGCAGCAGGCTGCCGCCCAGTGGTCCGCCGCCTGCGGCAACCACGGATACACGATTCTCCGTGGTCTGACGCCCTTCGGCGCGTCCCCATAGCTGCAGGCATGCCTCGTGGACGTAGCCCAGGCCGTGGGTGCGCCCGCCGGATAACTGGCCGCCGTTCGTGTTGATCGGCAGCCGACCGTTCAGGGCGATGCGCTGGCCGCCTTCGACAAAGGCACCGCTCTCGCCCACCGGGCACAGGCCCAGTGCCTCCAGCCAGATCATGGTGAGGATCGAGAAGCCGTCGTAGAGCTGTGCCGAGTCGACGTCGTCCGGGGTGTAGTCGGTGCGTTGCCACATCATCCGGCCAACATCGAAGGCCGCCATCTCTGTTAGGGATATCTGATCCCAGGACCAGGGCTGGTTCAACGCGGCGCCTATCGCCTCGATGCGTATCGGCGCATGACGGCCATCGCGTGCGGCATCGCGGCGCGACAGGACGATGGCGGTGGAGGCATCGCAATGCACGTCGCAGTCGAACATGCGCAGCGGCGTGGAAATCATCCGTGACTGCATGTAGTCGTCCAATGACATGGGGGTGCGGTAGATGGCCTTGGGGTTGCGCATGGCGTTCTGCCGGCAGGTCAGTGCGATCTGCGCTAGCTGTTCGGGCCGGGTGCCGTATTCGTGGAAATGACGCTGAGCGTATAGCGCCATCAGATTGATGCCGGAAAGCACATTGAAGGGCGTGAACCACTGCCAGGCATAGCTGCTGTCGCGTCCCTGGGTCTTGTTGCTCAGGGCGCCGGCCTGCTTGTTGTGCAGACGCGCCGAGGCTTCGGTGATGGTGCGGAAAACCAGGACGTGCCGGCACAGGCCGGCGGCGATAGCCATGGCGCCATTAATCATGCCGGCCAGTGGGCCGGGGCCCTCATAGCCGGCGCCGAACCAGTTGAGGTTCAGTCCCAGGGCACTTTTCAGGGCGCTGGGGCCGACCGGCGAGAAGGGGTCGCCATTGTTGTTGTCCCCTGGCCAGCAGGCCACGCCATCGATGTCCTGGCGCTCCAGGCCGGCGTCGGCGATGGCTTCCAGGCAGGCATCAAGGGTCAGGCGCATGGCCGACTTGCTGGATGGCCGCGCCACCTCGGACTGGCCGATGCCGGTGATGGCGACATCTTTCTCGTAGTGCTCAATCATCATTGATCCTTTTCGAACAGAGGCAGCCATACATCCTCGACGTTCAGGAAGCTGACCCGTACCGGCATGTCGATATGCACCTGCTGTGGATCCATGCCAACAACATTGCTTAGGAAACGCAGACCCTCCTGCTCGGCCAGCTCGACGATAGCAACCACGTAGGGCACTTCCAGGTCGTTGTTCCACGGCTGATAGTTGAGGGTGTAGCTAAGCACCTTGCCCTTTCCGGAAACCGCGCACGGCGCCACATCGAGGCTCGCGCAGCGTGGGCAGATCGGGCCGGGCGGGTGGAAGAAGCGCGTGCAATCGCTGCACTTGTGGATCTGCAGTTGGCCGTGCTCGCCGCCCTGCCAGAAGGTACGGTTGTCGGCGTTGAGGGCGGGCAGTTTTCTGGACATTCGCGGAACCTGCAGGGGCACTGGCTTGGGATGCCAATGACTTTAACAATTGTACATATTTTTGAAAAGTGTCATATATTGTTTGGCGAGGCGGGCGCATACAGCCAGTCTCGCGCTAAACAACAAGAGGATTTCTTTGCCATGTCCCGGCCTTTGCAAGACAAGATAATCATAGTCACCGGCGGTTTCGGCGCTCTGGGTAGCGCCGTGGGCCGCCTGCTGCTGGAGCGCGGCGCGCAGGTCGCCCTGCTCGACCGCGCCGAGGTGCCCGCCAGCCTGGGCGAAGCTCCGGGCCTGCTGTCGCTGGGGGGCGTCGACCTGACCTCCACCGACTCGGCACAGGCGGCCGTGGCTAAGGTGGCTGAACGTTTCGGGCGGATCGACGGGCTGGTCAACGTGGCTGGCGGCTTCGCCTGGGAGACCCTGGAGGGAGGGAGCCTGGAAACCTGGGACCGCCTGTACCAGATCAACCTGCGCACCGCGCTGGTGAGCAGCCAGGCAGCTCTGGCCCACCTGCTCGATGCGCCATCCGGGCGCATCGTCAACGTCGGCGCACTGGCGTCGCTAAAGGCTGGGCTGGGCATGGGCGCTTATGCTGCCTCCAAATCCGGCGTGGCGCGCCTTACCGAAGCTTTGGCCGAGGAGCTGAAGGATCGTGGCGTCACCGTCAACGCCGTGCTGCCGAGCATCATCGACACCCAGGCGAACCGTGCCGACATGCCGGATGCCGATGCAAGCCGCTGGGTCACTCCGGAGGCCCTGGCGAAGGTGATCGCCTTCCTGCTGTCGGACGAAGCCACGCCTATAACTGGCGCCTGCCTGCCCGTGGGTGGCCGGGTATGACGTCCGCTTTCCCCAGCTGGCACTCGACGGGAGTACAGGAAGCATGAGATTGGTCACCTATACCGATGGCAGTGGCTTCGAGCGTGCCGGGGCGCTGCTGGAGAACGACCAGATCGTCCTCGACCTGCAGGCCGCCTGCCGGGAGCTGCAAGGGCGCGAGCGAGCCGAGCTGGCCAGCGTACTGGCGCTGGTTGAGGCCGGCGACGACGGCCTAGCCCTGGCCCGCTCGTTGGTGGCGCGGGTGCCTGTCCAGGCAGTACGTGAGCGCGCCCTGGTGAAACTGCGCGCGCCGATCCAGCCGCCGCCGCAGATGCGCGACTGCTCCTGCTTCGAGCTGCACCTGCGGCAGAGCTTCGCCGCCGCACGGCGCGCCCGGGCGCTACGTACACCGGACCCGGAAGCGACCCTCAAGGCAATGAATACCCGCGCTGATGAGCGGGTCATTGAGACCTTCAACCGCCAACCCATCTACTACAAGTGCAACCGTTTCGCGGTCATCGGCATCGACGACGACTTCCAGTGGCCTAGTTTCAGCAAGGCGCTGGACTTCGAGCTGGAGTTCGGCTGCTACATCGGCAGGCGCGGCAAGGACATCAGTCGCGAGGCGGCTCGTTCGCACATCGTCGGCTACACCATCTTCAACGACATGAGCGCGCGCGATGCCCAGGCGGCCGAGATGCCCGGCATGCTCGGCCCAGCCAAGAGCAAGGACTTCGATACGGCGAACATCATGGGGCCCTGTTTGGTGACTGCCGACGAGCTGGGCGACCCCTACGATCTGAACATGGTCGCGCGGGTTAACGGCGAGGAGTGGGGGCGGGGCAACACCCGCGAGATGCGCTGGGCCTTCGAAGATGTGATCGCCCACATCTCGCGTTCGGAAACGCTCTATCCCGGCGAATTCCTTGGTTCCGGCACGGTGGGCAACGGTTGTGGCCTTGAGCAGCTGCGCTACTTGCAGCCTGGCGACCTGGTCGAGCTGGAGGTGGACGGCATCGGAGTGCTACGCACCCGAGTCGGTAGCGCCGGGCAAGTTGTTACCTGATGTGCCCGAGTAACCTGCTCCGGACACGGGAAGCCAGCTGCATCGGGCATGCCCGGGGTGGGGAAGGAAGAATCACCCAGTTTTTATGCGGTGATTTCTATGTACATTTTTATGAAAAGTGTCTTATATTTCGCTTCGGCTCAATATTCGCCGTAGTGCCCTGAACAGGAGGCAATCATGCTAACAAGAACAAGCCCTGTATTGTCCGACGGAACCAAGGTTTCCGACCTCATCTATCCCGATACCCGTGAAGTGCAGATGCGCGTGCTGTCGGACCGTGAGATCTACGAGCTGGAGATGGAAAAAATCTTCGGCAAAATCTGGGTGTTCCTCGGGCACGAGTCCGAGATTCCCAATTCCGGCGACTTCGTGGTTCGCGACATGGGGTCGGATTCGGTGATCGTCGCCCGTGGCAAGGGCGGCGAGGTCTACGTGAACCTCAACGTCTGCCCGCACCGTGGCATGCGTATCAGCACAGCCGACTGCGGCAATACACAGATCCATAAGTGCATCTACCATGGCTGGGCCTTCCGTCCCAACGGCGATTTCATCGGTTCGCCGGTCGAGCGCGAGTGTATGCACGGCAAGATGCTGCCGAAGGAGGAGCTGGGGCTGAAGAAAGCCCGGGTGACGCTCTACGGCGGTCTGATCTTCGCTACCTGGAATGTCGATGGCCCGTCCTTCGACGAATTCCTCGGCGATGCCAAGTGGTACTACGACATGCTGTTCTGCCGCTCCGACAAGGGAATGGAAGTGCTCGGCCCGCCGCAGCGCTTCATCGTCAACGCTAACTGGAAGACCGCCGGTGAGCAGTCCGCCGCCGATGGTTTCCACACCCTGACCCTACACCGCTGGTTGGGCGAGGTCGGCAACTATGCGAAGAAGGGCGAAGGCGAAGGCGAGGGCGCCGATCTCAGCCCCGAGATGATCGGCGTGGAAATCAGTTCGCCGCACGGCCATGCCCTGCGCTGCATCGACCTGGCGCGTAAGATCAAGCGCCTGACCGGCCTTGATCCCGCGGAGCTGTCCGTGCAGGAGAAGCTGGATGCGCTACCGCCTGCCGGCATGACCCGCGACATGGTCGAGCAGCTTTATCGCAACCTGAGCGAGGAGCAGCTTGAGGTACTGACCAGTATGCCGCCTCAGGTGGGCGGGATGTTCCCGAACATTCTCTTCGGTTTTGTCTATATTCCCCAGCCGGACGGTGGCGTGGTCGGTTCCATGACCATGCATGCCTATGTGCCCCAGGGGCCGGACAAGCTTGAATTCGTCAACTGGATCTTCGCCGAGAAGGATGCGCCGGCCGAGTTGCGCGAGAAGATGCTCAAACAGACCATCCAGCTGTTCGGCACCTCAGGTATGGTCGAGCAGGATGACTCGGACACCTGGCCACATATGACGTTGGCCGCTAAGGGGGCGATGGGCCGCCAGATGACCCTGAAGTACCAGGCCTGCTATGAGACCGGCGCTCCCGAAGGTTGGCCGGGGCCGGGTATCGTCAACGAGGGTTTCACCAAGGACGACACCCAGTGGCATTGGTGGCAGTACTGGCACGAGCTGATGACGGCGGAAGACTGATTGTCGCTCCAGGCACAACAACAACTTCAGGAGTTACTTATGGCCCAAGTACAAGAACGTGGCGCCGACCAGATCCAGCCTGGGTCGCCGGTCGGCATCAAGCGTGTCCCGGTCGGTTCCGATGTCTATAACCAGGTGGTGACCTTCCTTTACGAGGAGGCAACTCTGCTGGACCAGATTCGCCTGCAGGAGTGGGCCGCGCGCCTAGCAACCGACCTGGTCTATACCGTTCCGCTGCGGCATACCCGCCTGCAATCCGAGCTGTCCACCACCATCGTGCGTAGCGTGCAGCACTATCATGACGACTACCGCTCGATCATGGGGCGGATCCTGCGTCTTTCTGGCAAGAGCGCCTGGGCGGAAGATCCGCCTTCGCGTACTCGTCGCCTGGTGACCAACGTCTTCGTCGAGGAGACCGAGAAAACCGACGAGTTTGTGGTAACCAGCTATCTGCTGCTGACCCGCAACCGCTTCAAGGACCATCATGTCGATATCATCAGTGGCGAGCGCCGGGATGTGTTGCGCCTGACTGACGACGGCTTCAAGCTTGCGCGCCGCGAGGTCATCCTCGACCAGGCCGTGCTGGGCACGCCGAACCTCGCAGTGTTCCTCTGAAAGCCTTGGCCTGTCCCTTCGTCAGGAGGGACGGGCGTTCTCTTTCCCAGCCAACCAGTTCTGGTCGTCCATACACAGCGCTACCGTCGTAGCGCTGAAGTCCCAGGTGGACCCCTTGATCCGCAGCGCTTGCGTGGCTCGTGTCGGCTGCTGGCTGTAGCAGCGGCCGGTGCTGGAGGCGTGAATCTGAGTGTCGAGGTTGTTCATGCGGCCCAGTGAGATTAGGGTGCAGCGGCGTAGCAGCAGCGCGGCTTCCGCTTCCTCTTCGGACAGCTGGTTGAGCGCCCAGCGAGCCATTCCCTCACGCAGGTTGACCCCGCAGTAGGGTGGAGGTCCCTCGATGGTTGAACCATGCACTTCCCAATTAAGCAGGGGGGTGCCGTCGCGCCGCAGAACCGGCTTGGTGCGTTTGTCGATGCGGTCTGGAACCTGGATGTCATAACGACGCTGCGTCGTTCCTCGCGCCGCGTTGGCGATGGCCAGGCCTGCCAGGTCGAGCAGATGCGTGCATTGGTGTTGGGCATCGGTCTGCCGGGTCACCGAATGGGCGATCTGGCTGAGCGGCATGCCGATCAGCTTCTGCAGTTGCTCGGCAGCCTGTGGGCAGGCGGAGTAGGGGTAGCGTACGGCCTCGCCACCGATCTCGCTCACGATACCATCGCGGTGGCGCAGCCAGACGCGGAAGTGATGGAAGTCGTCCTCCAGAGTCGCGCGTACTTCCCTTCTGGCATCTTGCCCCGCCGAAACGATTTCCACCCGGCGCCGGAACATACTGATCATCGTGTTTTTCCTTGTGCTGTTTTCACTGATGCTTGACGCTGTGGATTGAAGTATATTTGAACACTATATGTAGAATTGTTCACCAAAAAACAAGAAGGAATTCACTATGAAGCTGTTGCAAGAGCAGGTGGCACTGATCACCGGCGCCGGCGGTGGTATCGGACGAGGAGTGGCGTTGAGTTTTGCCAAGGCGGGTGCCGCGGTGCTGGTCGCCGAGCTCGACGAGGCCAGCGGCAAGTCTGTGGAGCAGGAGTTGCAGGCGTTGGGAGCGCGCGCCCTGTTTGTCAAGACCGACGTGACCCGCAAGGCGGATATCGAGGAGGCCATCCAGCTGGCGGTAGAGCAGTTCGGCGGCCTGGATATTCTGGTCAACAATGCCTTCGCTCCCACGCCCAACGTGTTGCTGGAGGATAAGACCGACGAGATGCTGGCCCGCACTCTGGATTCCACCCTATGGGCTGCCTGGTGGTCGATGAAGGCTGCTCTGCCGCATATGCGCGCGCGCGGTGCCGGCAAGATCATCAACTTCTATTCGATCGATACCGAGGTCGGCGCCTGGCTGCACGGCGATTACAACGCGGCCAAGTCGGGGGTCGTCGGTCTGACCCGCAGCGCTGCATCGGAGTGGGGGCGCTTCAATGTCCGGGTGAACGCCATCGCTCCGACCGCGATGGGGGCGACGTTCCACAAACTGGCAGCGGAGAATCCGGGGTTCGCCGAGCGCTCCGCGGCCATGCGTCCGTTGGGGCGCTGCGGTGAGCCGGAGGATGATATCGGACCGGTGGTGGTATTTCTGGCCTCGGACATGTCGCGTTTCGTTACCGGTGAGACCATTCATGTCGATGGCGGGCTGC
>MTEW01003104.1_pt2 | contig 92318 bp, 99 predicted proteins | sample 1042681 | NCBI WGS metagenome assembly MTEW01 (sample SAMN06185811, study PRJNA358809) | soil metagenome | isolation source: soil biostimulated with citrate as carbon source | place: India | collected 2015-05-23 | reverse complement strand
GGGGGCGCCCCCCGCCGAACTTGTCGCCTACGCATCGCTCCAACGCTCAGACGCTTTATTGCGGAGGCATGATGAACCCCTCGCTGATCTACCACGTCACCTCAAGCCTCGATGGCTATATCGCCCGCCCCGATGGTCGCCTCGACTGGTTCGAAGCCCAGCGCCAACCGGACGAGGAATACAGCTTCCAGTACTTCTACTCCAGCATCGACGCCCTGCTGATGGGTCGCGGCACCTACGAGGCGCTGCTCAAGCGCGGTGGGCCCTGGCCCTATCCGGGCAAGCCCTGCGTGGTGCTCACCCGCTCCCAGTTGCCGCGTGCGGCGACCGAGGTGCAGCTGACCCACTGCACGCCGGGGCAGGCCGTGGCGGCGCTGAAGGAAGCCAAGTTCCAGCGCATCTGGCTGGTCGGCGGCAGCTCCCTGGCGGGCACCTGCTACACCGCCGGCCTGCTCGACGAGGTGGTGATCAACCTGGTGCCGCACCTGCTCGGCGCCGGCATTCCGCTGCTGGCCAGCGGCATGGAGCGCAGCCTGGTGCTGAGCGACCAGCGGCGCTTCAACAGCGGCACGGTGCAGCTGCACTACCAGGTGAAGAAGCAGGCCAGCCAGCCGACGCAGATTCCCATACCGCGCAGCAGCGCCGCCTGATCAGTGCCCGCGCTGCTGCTTGCGCAGCAGCCGGGCGCTGTCCCAACCGACCAGCAGCACCGCCAGCCAGATCGGCAGGTAGGTCAGCCATTGCCCGGCATCGAAGGACTCGCCGAGCACCAGCAGGGCCACGCCGAACAGCAGCACCGGCTCGACGTAACTGAGGATGCCGAACAGCCCCAGCGGCAGCAGGCGGCTGGAGGCCATCATCGCGGCGAAGGCCAGGGTGCCGATCAGCGCCATGCCAGGCACCAGCAGCCAGAGCGCGGCCCGCTCCTCGAAGGCGCCCACCGGGGCGTAAGCGAAGATCAGCCAGATCGCCAAGGGCGCCAGCATCAGCATCTCCAGCACGAAGCCCGACAATGCGTCCAGGCGCATCCAGCGGCGCAGCATGAAATACGGCGGGTAACCCAGCGCGGTGACCAGGGTCAGCCAGGAGAACGCCTGGCTGCGCCACAGTTCGTGCAGCACGCCGAGCACGGCGCAGGCCACCGCCAGTTGCTGCAGCGGGCGCAGGCGTTCGTCGTAGAACAGCCGCCCGGCCAGGACCATGGCCAACGGCAGGAGGAAGTAGCCCAGCGACACCTCAAGCATGCGCCCGGCCAATGGCGCCCAGAGAAACAGTCCCCACTGCACGCCGATCAGCACCGCCGCCAGCGGCCAGGCGGCCAGCAGCAACGGCTCGCGGCGCAGGCGGGCGAAGGTCTCGCGCAGCAGCGCCCCCTGGCGGGTCAGCAGCACCAGCAACAGCACCACCGGAATCGACCAGAGCACGCGCTGGGCGAAGATCTGGATGCCGTCCAGCGGCGCCAGCAGTTGCACGTAACCGGGCAGCACGGCGAACAGCAGCGAGGCGCCCACCGACAGCGCCACCCCACGCCCGGACAGGTGCATCAGGCCACCCTGCCCTGCAGTAGCCGCGTCCGGCCGAGGCCGGCCAGCGGCAGCGAGGCGACGATCACCGCACCGCCCAGGGCCAGGCGCAGCAGATCGGCGTCATGGTTCCAGATCAGCAGATTGACCAGCAAGCCGGCCGGCACCAGCGCATTGTTCATCACCGCCAGGGTGCCGCCGTCGACCAGGCTGGCGCCCTGGTTCCACCAGTACAGCCCCAGGCCCGAGGCCACCACGCCGAGCCAGGCGAGCACACTCCACTGCAGCAGCGTGCTCGGCAGGCGCTCGGCATTGCCCAGCAGCAGGAAGGCCGGCAACGCCACCAGCAGCGCGCCCAAGTAGAAGAAGCCGAAACGCCGGTACTGCGGCTCGTTCGAGGGGTGGCGCAACAGCAGGTGCTTGTACAGCACCTGGCCGGCGGCGAAGGTGAAGTTGGCCAGTTGCAGCAGCAGGAAGCCGAGCAGGAACCCCTGGCTGACGCCGTCGTAGCGGATGATCCCGGCGCCCAGCACCGCCACCAGCGCGGCGAGCAGCGCCCAGGGGTTGAAGCGGCGATTGAGGGCGTCCTCGATCAGGGTCACGTGCAGCGGCGTGAGGATGGTGAACAGCAGCACCTCGGGCACCGTCAGCAGGTTGAAGCTCAGGTACAGGCAGACATAGGTGACGCCGAACTGCAACGCGCCGATCAGCAGCATGCCGCGCACGAAGGCCGGCGCCTGGCCGCGCCAGCGGGTCAGCGGCACGAACAGCAGCCCGGCGATGAGGATGCGGCTGAGCACGGCGAAGTAGCTGTCGACCGCCCCAGCCAGGTACTCGCCGATCAGGCTGAAGGAGAAGGCCCACAGCAGGGTCACAATCAGCAGGTAGCGCACGGCGAGCTCCAGACAACTAAGGCGGCGACCTTAGCGCGTTCGCCCGTGCCGGACAATCCGTCGCAGCGGCCTGGGCCGCGAACAGGGTGGACTGCGGTCGCAATCCGGGAGGATCCGCGTGAATATCTCCGGTTTTGCCCCGGATCAGACGAAAAAGCCGGCCCGCACCCTCGGGCACCGGCCGGCGAACGCGCCCGGATGCGGGCGCTCCGGAGAGTGGAGTCGCGATCAGGCCACGGCCGCCAGCTTGGCCTTGGCCTGGGCCAGCCCCTTGGCACTGAACTCGCTGCCCAGGTTCAGGCCTTCGGCGTGGATGAACTGCACCTCGTGGATGCCGATGAAGGCCAGCGCCTGGCGCAGGTAGGGTTCCTGGTGATCCAGGCCGCTGCCGGCGTAGATGCCGCCGCGGGCGGTGAGGACGAAGGCGCGCTTGCCACTGAGCAGGCCCTGCGGGCCGGTTTCGCTGTACTTGAAGGTGACCCCGGCGCGCAGCACGTGGTCCAGCCAGGCTTTCAGGGTGCTGGGGATGGCGAAGTTGTACATGGGCGCGGCCAGCACCAGCACGTCGGCGGCCAGCAGCTCGTCGGTGAGCTGGTTGGAGCGTGCCAGCGCGGCCTTCTCCGCCTCGCTCTGCTGCTCGGTCGGGGTCATCCAGCCGCCCAGCAGGGTGGCATCCAGGTGCGGCACCGGCTCGGCGGCCAGGTCGCGTACCTGGATCTGGTCGGCGGGATGGGCGGCCTTCCAGCTGGCGATGAACTGCTGGGTCAGCTCGCGGGACACCGAGCCTTGTTGACGGGCGCTGCTTTCGATAACCAGAACACGGGACATGTTTGAGACTCCATCGAGGTGGGTAGAGATCGATGGAGCAGAGATTAGAGTCGCAACTATCGATTAAAAAGCGCAAATATCCGCTTACATATATCGACAAAGTTGATTTATCTACGACCCGGCACTAGGCTCTGCTTACTTGAGGCCACAGGTCAGGCTGACCCGCAGGCGAATCACGCTGCGGGTGAACTTGACCGTCAGATTGGTGTTCGCCCCCGGCGCCAGCGCGGCCCGACGGGTCCGCGGCGCTTCGGGGCCGTTGCGGAACACCGCGGTGCATTCGGCCTCGCTCTGACCATAGTTGTAGAGCATCAGCGCCGCCATATTGTGGTCGATCTCCTGGGTGCTGGCGGACACCTCGGCACCGTTGAGCTGCTTGTCCAGCTCGATGGGGTAGGCATGGGCGCCCAGCGGCAACAGGATGAACAGCAGGCAGCAGAGTTTTTTCATCGACGCTCTCCAACGGGGAAGCGCCAGTGTAGGTGGATATCGCCGGCGATAGAACCCGTTTGCCGGCAGAGACAGGACAAAGCAATGAAGGCTCCCCGTGTAACCCTGGATCAATGGCGCACCCTGCAGGCGGTGGTCGACCAGGGCGGCTTCGCCCAGGCCGCCGAGGTGCTGCACCGCTCGCAATCCTCGGTCAGCTACACCGTGGCGCGCATGCAGGAGCAGCTCGGCGTGCCGCTGCTGCGCATCGACGGGCGCAAGGCGGTGCTCACCGAGGCCGGCGACGTGCTGCTGCGCCGTTCGCGGCAACTGGTCAAGCAGGCCAGCCAGCTGGAAGACCTGGCCCACCATATGGAGCAGGGCTGGGAAGCCGAGGTGCGCCTGGTGGTGGACGCCGCCTACCCCACCGCCAATATCGTCCGCGCGCTGTCGGCCTTCATGCCGCAGAGCCGCGGCTGCCGCGTGCGCCTGCGCGAGGAGGTGCTGTCCGGTGTCGAGGAGGTGCTGCTCGAAGGCTCCGCCGACCTGGCCATCAGCGCCCTCAACATCACCGGCTACCTGCCGCAGGAACTGGGCGAGGTGGAATTTATCGCCGTGGCCCATCCGGAACATGCCCTGCACCGCCTGCAACGCGAGCTGAGCTTCCAGGACCTGGAAACCCAGATGCAGGTAGTGGTCCGCGACAGCGGCCGGGTGCAGCCGCGCGACAGCGGCTGGCTCGGTGCCGAACAACGCTGGACCGTCGGCAGCCTGCCCACCGCGCGCACCTTCGTCGGCAGCGGCCTGGGCTTCGCCTGGCTGCCGCGCCACCTGATCGCCCGCGAGCTGGACGAGGGCCTGCTCAAGCCGCTGCCGCTGGCCCAGGGCGGCACGCGCAAGCCGCGCTTCTTCCTCTACAGCAACAAGGAACGGGTGCTCGGCCCGGCCACGCAGATTCTCATCGAGCTGATCAAGAACTTCGACGCCGCCCCCCTGGATGCCGCCTTCGCCGCCCCACAGTCGCCCAACTGAGACCCCGGCCATGCCCTACTTCGACAACGACGGTTGCCAGCTGCACTACGAGGACTACGGCCACGGCGCGCCGCTGCTGCTGGTGCACGGCCTGGGCTCGAGCACCCGCGACTGGGAGTACCAGATTCCCGTGCTCAGCCAGCACTACCGCGTGCTGGCGCTCGACGTGCGCGGCCATGGCCGCTCGGACAAACCGCGCGAGGCCTATCGCATTGCCGATTTCGCCGATGACGTGGCCGCGCTGATCGAGCACCTGCAACTGCCACCGGTGCACCTGGTGGGCATTTCCATGGGCGGCATGATCGGCTTCCAGCTCGGTGTCGACCGCCCGGAGCTGCTGCGCAGCCTGACCATAGTCAACAGCGGCCCGGAGGTGAAGGCGAAAAGCCCGCGCGACTGGCTGGAAATCGGCAAGCGCTGGACGCTGTCGCGCCTGCTCAGCCTGGAGACCATCGCCAAGGCCCTGGGCAAGCTGCTGTTCCCCAGGCCGGAGCAGGCCGAACTGCGACGCAAGATCGAAGAGCGCTGGCCGCAGAACGACAAGCGCGCCTACCTGGCCAGCCTCGACGCCATCATCGGCTGGGGCGTGCGGGAACGCCTGAGCCGCATCACCTGTCCTACCCTGGTGATCAGCGCCGACCGCGACTACACCCCGGTCGAACGCAAGCGCGAGTACGTCGCCGAACTGCCCGACGCGCGCCTGCTGGTGATCGAAAATTCGCGCCACGCCACCCCGCTGGATCAACCCGAACGCTTCAACAGCGCCCTGCTCGCCTTTCTCGAAGAAACCGCCAACAAGGAAAACTGACCATCATGCTCAAGCAACTCGCCTTCGCCGCCTGTTCCCTGCTGCTCTCCACCAGCCTGCTGGCGGCGGACAATCCCAAGGTGCTGCTGACCACCAGCCTCGGCGAGATCGAGGTGGAGCTGGCCGCCGACAAGGCGCCGATCAGCACCGCCAACTTCCTCAAGTACGTCGACAGCGGCTTCTACGCCGGCACCCAGTTCCACCGGGTGATCCCCGGCTTCATGGTCCAGGGCGGCGGCTTCGATGCGCAGATGCAGCAGAAGGACACCGACACGCCGATCAAGAACGAAGCCGACAACGGCCTGCACAACGTGCGCGGCACCCTGGCCATGGCCCGTACCCAGGTACGCGACTCGGCCACCAGCCAGTTCTTCATCAACCACAAGGACAACGCCTTCCTCGACCACGGCTCGCGCGACTTCGGCTACGCGGTGTTCGGCAAGGTGACCCGCGGCATGGAAGTGGTGGACAAGATCGCCCAGGTGCCCACCGCCAACCGCGGCATGCACCAGAACGTGCCGCGCGAGCCGGTGCTGATCCTCGAGGCCAAGCGTCTGTAACGCCGCCGGGGGCCATCCCCGGGCGTCCATGAAGGGTTGGTGCGCACGACGCACCCTACGGCCCTACAACGACAAAGCCGCCCAGTGGGCGGCTTTGTCGTTTTCGCTGCGGTCTTACTTCTCGACGAAGGCGCGCTCGATCAGGTAGTCGCCCGGCTCGCCCATGCGCGGGGAGATCTTCAGGCCGAAGCCGTCGAGCACTTCGCTGGTCTCGTCGAGCATGCTCGGGCTGCCGCAGATCATCGCGCGGTCGTCCTGCGGGTTGATCGGCGGCAGGCCGATGTCGGCGAACAGCTTGCCGCTGCGCATCAGGTCGGTCAGGCGACCCTGGTTCTCGAACGGCTCGCGGGTCACGGTCGGGTAGTAGATCAGCTTGCCCTTGAGCGCCTCGCCGAAGAACTCGTTCTGCGGCAGGTGCTCGGTGATGAACTCGCGGTAGGCCACCTCGTTCACGTAGCGTACGCCGTGCACCAGGATCACCTTGTCGAAGCGCTCGTAGGTTTCCGGATCCTGGATCACGCTCATGAACGGCGCCAGGCCGGTGCCGGTGGACAGCAGGTAGAGGTGCTTGCCCGGCAGCAGGTCGTCGAGCACCAGGGTGCCGGTGGGCTTCTTGCTGATGACGATCTCGTCGCCTTCCTTGAGGTGCTGCAGCTGCGAGGTCAGCGGGCCGTCCGGCACCTTGATGCTGAAGAACTCCAGGTGCTCCTCGTAGTTCGGGCTGGCGATGGAGTAGGCGCGCATCAGCGGACGACCGTTGGGCTGCTGCAGGCCGATCATGACGAACTGGCCGTTCTCGAAGCGCAGGCCCGGGTCGCGGGTGCACTTGAAGCTGAACAGGGTGTCGTTCCAGTGGTGGACGCTGAGCACACGCTCGACGTTCATATTGCTCATGCGGACTTCCTCGCGCGGACGGGAACCAAAAAAGACGAATTGCGCGGCATTCTAGGCGGGCGCAGAATATCTGTTAAGTGGATTATCAAGATATAGGTTATCGGTTATATCGATATGCGATTTACTCTCAGACAACTCCAGGTCTTCGTCGCCGTGGCCCAGCAGGAAAGCGTCTCGCGCGCGGCCGAGTCGCTGGCGCTGTCGCAATCGGCCACCAGCACCTCGCTGACCGAGCTGGAGCGCCACTCCGACTGCCAGCTGTTCGACCGCGCCGGCAAGCGCCTGGCGCTCAACGCCCTGGGTCGCCAGTTGCTGCCGCAGGCGGTGGCGCTGCTCGACCAGGCGCGCGAGATCGAACGCCTGCTCGGCGGCAAGAGCGGCTTCGGCTCGCTCAACGTCGGCGCCACCCTCACCGTTGGCAACTACCTGGCCACCCTGCTGATCGGCAGTTTCATGCAACGCCACCCCGAATGCCGGGTGAAGCTGCAGGTGCACAACACCGCCCATGTGGTGCAGCAGATCGCCCACTACGAGCTGGACCTGGGCCTGATCGAAGGCGACTGCCAGCACCCGGACATCGAGGTGCAGCCCTGGGTGGAGGACGAGCTGGTGGTGTTCTGCGCACCGCAGCATGCCCTCGCCGCGCGCGGCACGGCGACGCTGGAGGAGCTCACGCACGAGGCCTGGATTCTCCGCGAGCAGGGCTCGGGCACCCGCCTGACCTTCGACCAGGCCATGCGCCATCACCCACGCAGCCTGAATATCCGCCTGGAGCTGGAACACACCGAGGCGATCAAACGCGCGGTGGAGTCGGGTCTGGGCATCGGCTGCATCTCGCGCCTGGCGCTGCGCGACGCCTTCCGTCGCGGCAGCCTGGTGCCGGTGGAGACGCCGCAGCTGGATCTGCGCCGGCAGTTCTACTTCATCTGGCACAAGCAGAAGTATCAGACCGCGGCCATGCGCGAGTTTCTCGAACAGTGCCGCGCGCTCACCGTCGGGGTGGCGCGCAGCGATCAGATCGTCTTGCCGTCGATTGCCTAGGGTGGACATGCCGCAGGCTTGTCCACCGTCTTACACGGCGAACGCTTGCGCCCGCCCGGGCCATTAACCCGGAATCGACTCCATCTGCTGCAGCAGCAGCGCCGCCTGGGTGCGGGTGCGCACCCCGAGCTTGCGGAAGATGGCGGTGACGTGGGCCTTGACCGTGGCCTCGGAGACGCTCAGTTCATAGGCGATCTGCTTGTTCAGCAGGCCTTCGCAGACCATGGTCAGCACGCGGAACTGCTGCGGCGTCAGGCTGGCCAGGCCGGCGCTGGCGGCCTTGGCCTCGGCCGACACCGGCGCGCCCTCCTCGGCCAGCGGCGGCCACCAGGTATCGCCGTCGAGCACCTGGCGCACGGCCTGCTGGATGGTTTCCAGCGGGCTGGACTTGGGGATGAAGCCGCTGGCGCCGAACTCGCGGGAGCGGTTGACCACCGAGGCCTCCTCCTGCGCGGAGATCATCACCACGGGAATCTGCGGGTATTGCCCGCGCAGCAGCACCAGACCGGAGAAGCCGTAGGCGCCGGGCATGTTGAGGTCGAGCAGAACCAGGTCCCAGTCGCTCTTGGCGGCCAGGTGACCTTCCAGCTCGGCGATGCTGGCGGCTTCCACCAGCCGCACCTCGGGCCCCAGGCCCAGGGTCAGGGCTTGCTGCAGCGCACTGCGAAACAACGGATGGTCGTCGGCAATCAGGATTTCGTAGGCGGCCATTGGCAGATCCTGTTCTTGTTATGAGTGCACTGCATTGATTATGGCAGCGCCTGGCGCCGCACGACCCGCTCAAGCCTGCGCACTCGACGCGACAGGCTCCCCACACGGAGCGACGGCGGCGCCCAGCATGCCGAGCCGTGACGGGGTGGTCAAGCGCCGCGCTTTGCGGCACGATTCGCCGCTTTGCCCGCCGAGACACCGCCATGCCGAGCCAAGCCCTGCGCGCCGACCTGTTGATGCTGATCACCGCGATGATCTGGGGCAGCGCCTTCGTCGCCCAGCGCCTGGGCATGGACAGCATCGGCCCCTTCCTCTACACCGGCCTGCGTTTCGCCCTGGCCTGCCTGGTGCTGCTGCCGCTGCTGGCCCTGCTGCAACGGCGCAGCCGACGCCCGGAGGCGCCGCTGAGCCGCGGCCTGCTGCTCGGCGGCATAGTGATGGGCCTGGCGCTGTCGCTGGGGATCAACCTGCAGCAGGTCGGCCTGCTGTTCACCACGGTGACCAACTCCGGCTTCATCACCGGGCTGTACGTCATAGTCGTGCCGATCCTCGGCCTGCTGATCGGCCAGCGCAGCGGCCTGGGCATCTGGCTGGGCGCCAGCCTGGCGGTGCTCGGCATGTTCCTGCTCAGCGTCGGCGAAGGCTTCACCGTCGCTTCCGGCGACTGGCTGCAGCTGGCCGGCGCCTTCGTCTGGGGCGTGCACGTGCTGCTGGTGGGCTTCTTCGCCAGCCGCCACGACCCGCTGCGTCTGGCATTCATCCAGTTTGCCACCTGCGCCGCGATCAGCCTGCTGCTGGCGCTGGTCTTCGAGACGGCGACCCTGGACGGCATTATCAAAGCCGGTCCGGCGATCCTCTATGGCGGCCTGTTCGGCGTGGCCGTCGGTTTTACCCTGCAGGTGGTGGCGCAGCAGCACGCGATCGCCTCGCACGCGGCGATCATCCTCTCGCTGGAGGCGGTGTTCGCCGCCATCGCCGGCGCCCTGCTGCTCGGCGAAGTGCTGGCGCTGCGTGGCTACCTGGGCTGCACGCTGATGTTCGCCGGCATGCTCCTGGCCCAGCTGTGGCCCAAGCCGCTGCCGGCCGCGCTCAGAACCTGTTCACGATCTCGCGAGCTAGAGCCATGCAAGGCAAAAACAGGTGAGGACACGGAGTTTACGAGCTGTAAATGAGTAGTCCGAGCCTGTTTTTAACGCAGCAGGGCCGACGCGCAGCAGATCGTGGGTAGGTTCTCAGCGAAAACGCGCCAGGCGCTGATGCAGCTCGTCGTCCAGATCCAGCGGCAGGCGCCGCTTGGCCGCCAGGTAATGCTGACTGAAGGCATCCAGGTAGCAGTCCAGCGCCTCGCTGGCCTGCGCGTCGCCGGCCAGTTCCAGGCACATGGCCGCCACCTCGGCGGTGCACAGGTGCTCGCCGCGGGTGGAGCGGCGCAGGCGGTAGCGCGACAGCTGCGCCGGGGTCAGGCTGAGCACCGGCAGTGCGTCCAGATAGGGGCTCTTGCGAAACATCTTGCGCGCCTCGGTCCAGGTCGCATCCAGCAGCACGAACAGCGGCCGCTTGCCCGGCGCCAGATGCACCTCGTCCACCACCCGCTCGGGAGCGGCGTACTCGCCGGGAAACACCAGGTAGGGCTGCCACTGCGGCTCGGCGAGCAGCGCCGGCAGCGCCGGATCGACCGCGGTGCGCGTCCAGCCGAAGGCGTGGGTGTCGGCCACCACGTCGGCGATCAGCCAGCCGGTGTTGCTCGGCTTGAGCGCCTCGATGTCGTGCATCACCAGGCACATGCCGGCATGCGCCTCCACCCGCGGGCGCCAGGCGCACAGGCAGTAATCCGGCTGCACCCGGCAAGCAGGGCAGCGCTCGGCTCGCGAGCCACGGGCGACGAAGGGTTTCACGCTGCGCGCCAGGCGCTCGGCGCGTAGCCGGGCGACGGCATGCGGGGGATAGGACTGGTCCACGAACAGGGCTCGACAGAAAAAACGCGGCAGTTTAACAAAGCCGGGCAGGCTATGATGCGCCAGGCGCTGAACCCGGCCGCGCCTGGCGGGTCAAAGCCCGCACTCGTTCAGGAGAATCCGCATGTCCCGCGTTACCGCCCTCGTCCTCGCCCTGGCTCTGCCCGTCGCCGCCCAGGCCGCCTCGCTCAAGGAGCTCGAACTGACCCGCGCCCTCGAGCAGGTCGCCCGGCAAAGCAGCGAGGGTACGCCGCGGGCGATCAACGAGGACATTCTCGATCAGGGCTATACCGTCGAAGGCCACACCCTGATCAACCACCTCAGCGTCCGTCCGGCCCACGCCGCGCAAATGCGCGGCAATCCGGACACGGTGCGCGCCCAGCTGGCCGCCAGCGTGTGCCGCAACCCGGGCTATCGCCAGCTGCTGGCCCAGGGCGCGCAGCTGCGCTACCAGTTCAGCGAATACCGCAGCAACCGCCCGGTAACCACCGAGCAGTTCGACAGGGCCGACTGCGGCCTGTAAGCCTTCAGCCCTTCTCGGCCCGACGCTGCACGTCGTCGGCGCGCAGTTCGGCGAGCAGCGCCTCCATATAGCGCGAGCGGCGCACACCACCCTCCAGACGACGCAGGCATTCGTCTTCCAGGCTCAACTGATTGGTGCGCGCCGCCTGCTGCAGCAGGCGGTACAAATCCACATCTATCTCCAGGATCAACTTGGGCATGCCTGCCCCTCCCTTTCCTCGCCGTGCATCTGCGCCAGACGACGCGCCCTCACCTCTCCAGTAAATCAGACGACGCGCCATGGCCGGCTCGCCCGGACGAACGGCGCGCCAGCGACCATACTGACCTGCATCAACGGCATCGTCCGCGCGGCTCGGCAAGATGGGCCGTCGCCTACTGGAGATGAGGATCATGGCATTACTGAGCTTTCTCGGCGCGATTCGCCAAGTCACCGGCTCCTGCTACCTGGTGGAGAGCCGCGACGGCGCCAAGGTGCTGCTCGAATGCGGCATGCACCAGGGCCGCCGCGAGGAGGAGGACCGCAACCGCAGCGCCTTCCCCTTCGACCCGCGCGGCCTGGATGCGGTGGTGGTGTCCCACGCCCACCTCGACCACAGCGGCCTGCTGCCACGCCTGGTGGCCGAGGGTTACCGCGGCGCCATCCATGTCACCGCGGCCAGCGGCGAACTGCTCGAACTGATGCTGCTGGATGCCGCCTTTCTCCAGGAGAAGGACGCCGAGTGGGAGAACCGCTGGCGGGCGCGCCAGGGCAAGCCGGCGATCGTGCCGCTGTACACCCTGGCCAACGCCGAGCAGGCGCTCGGCCAGCGCCGCACCCACGCCTACGGCACGCCGGTGGAGGTGGCCAAGGGGGTGCAGGTTACCTTCCATAACGCCGGGCATATCCTCGGCGCGGCGATAGTCGAGATGAAGATCGAGGATCACCACCTGCACCGCCATCTGGTGTTTTCCGGCGACCTGGGCAATACCTGCTCGCCGCTGATGCAGGCGCCGACCACGCTGAGCGAGGCCGACGTGCTGCTGATGGAGTCGACCTACGGCGACCGCGACCACCGCCGTAGCGAGGACACCCTGGAGGAGCTGGCGGCGATCCTGCAGCAGGCCCACCGCGAGGGCGGCAACGTGCTGATTCCCTCCTTCGCCGTCGGCCGCACCCAGGACCTGATCTACTACCTGGGGCGCTTCTACCAGGAGGGTCGCCTGCCGCAGCAGGCGGTGTTCCTCGACAGCCCCATGGCGATCCGCGCCAACGCCATCTACAGCCGCTTCCACGACCAGTTCGCCGCCGAGGATCGTGCTGCGCTGGCCGCCAAGGGGGTCAAGCGAGTCGAGGACTGGCTGCCGATCCTGCGCTGTACGCCCAGCGCCGAGGAGTCGATGGCGATCAACCGGATCAACAGCGGCGCGATCATCATCGCTGGCGCCGGCATGTGCAACGGCGGGCGCATCGTCCATCACTTCAAGCACAACCTCTGGCGCGAGAACTGCCATCTGGTGTTCCCCGGCTTCCAGGCCAAGGGCACCCTTGGCCGCCTGATAGTCGACGGCGCCAGTACGGTGAAGGTGCTGCACCAACGCATCGCGGTGAAGGCCAAGGTGCATACGCTGGGCGGCTTCTCGGCGCATGCCGGGCAATCGCAGCTGCTCGACTGGGCCAGCCATTTCGAGCACCACCCCGAGCTGTACCTGGTGCACGGCGAGCTGGAGAAGATGCAGGCGCTGCAGCAGGCCCTGCACCAGCGGCTGAACTGGATCGCCAACATCCCCGAACCGGGCGAGCAGATCGCCATCTGACCGGCACCGCCAGCGGCGCTCGCGCCCGATGCGCCTTCCGCCATCGTCCGCAGACGTCCATACTCTGAAAAGGCTCGGGCTTTCAGGGACTTGGAGGTGCCGAGCGGATTCGATCAAGGAGACGCTGCATGCCCTACGAACCGGACGATTACCTGTCACGCCACTTCCAGACCAGTGGCATCGACCTGGCCAGCAAAGTGGACGAGCTGCTCGCCCTCTCCGCCCCCGGCAACAGCCCGAACCTGCCGCTGTACCGCGACATGCTCACCACCGTGATCCGCATGGCCCAGGCCGACCGCAACCGCTGGGACGCCAAGATCATGCTGCAGACCCTGCGCGAGATGGAGCACGCCTTCAGCACCCTGGAGCAGTTCAAGCGCCGGCGCAAGGTCACGGTCTTCGGCTCGGCGCGCACGCCGGCCGAGCACCCGGTCTACACCCTGGCCCGCGAGCTGGGCGCGACCCTGGCGCGCTATGACCTGATGGTCATCACCGGCGCCGGCGGCGGCATCATGGCTGCCGCCCACGAGGGCGCCGGGCGCGAGAACAGCCTGGGCTTCAACATCACCCTGCCGTTCGAGCAGAACGCCAACGCCACCATGCAGGGCAGCGAGCATCTGCTGTCGTTTCACTTCTTCTTCCTGCGCAAGCTGTTCTTCGTCAAGGAGGCCGACGCCCTGGTGCTCTGCCCCGGCGGTTTCGGCACCCTGGACGAGGCGCTGGAAGTGCTCACCCTGATCCAGACCGGCAAGAGCCCACTGGTGCCGGTGGTGCTGCTGGATCAGCCGGGCGGCAGCTACTGGCAGCGCGCCATCGAATTTCTCCAGCAGGAACTGGCGGACAAGGGCTATATCCTGCCCAGCGACCTCAACCTAATGCGCCTGGTGCACAGCGCCGAAGACGCCGCCGAGGAAATCGCCCAGTTCTACCGCAACTTCCACTCCAGCCGCTGGCTCAAGGACAGCTTCGTCCTGCGCCTCAACCACCCGCTCAGCGACGCCGCGCTCAAGCAGTTGCAGGGGGAGTTCGCCGGCCTGTGCAAACAGGGCGGTTTCAGCCAGCAGCCCTACTGCGAGCAGGAACGCGACGAACCCGAACTGTGCCACCTGACCCGCCTGGCCTTCGCCTTCAACGGCCGCGACCACGGCCGGCTGCGCGAGCTGCTGAATTTCGTCAACCTGCCGGGCAACTGGGCGGCCTGAGCTTAGACCCGGATTGCATCCAGGCTACTGAAAACACAAAGCCCGGCATGTGCCGGGCTCTGTCGGGTTGCGCGGGCGTATCAGGCGTTGCCCGCCACCTTCAGCCTGGCGGCCTGGGTGAAATCGAGCATGCGCTTGAGCGGCTTGACCGCCTTGGGAATCAGCGCCGGGTCGACATGAATCTCGCCACTGCCTTCGCGCAGGCCGGTGAGCACCCGCTCCAGGGTGTTCATCGCCATCCACGGGCAGTGCGCGCAGCTGCGGCAGGCCGCGCCGTTGCCGGCAGTGGGCGCCTCGATAAAGGTCTTGTCCGGGCACAGCTGCTGCATCTTGTAGAAGATGCCGCGGTCGGTGGCGACGATAAAGGTGGAATTGGGCAGGGTCTGCGCCGCCTTGATCAACTGGCTGGTGGAGCCCACCGCGTCGGCCAGCTCGACCACGTTCTGCGGCGACTCCGGGTGCACCAGAATGGCGGCGTCGGGGTAGAGCGCCTTCATGTCCAGCAGCTGCTTGGACTTGAACTCCTCGTGCACGATGCAGGCGCCGTCCCACAGCAGCATGTCGGCGCCGGTCTCGCGCTGGATGTAGTTGCCCAGGTGCTTGTCCGGCGCCCAGATGATGGTTTCGCCGTTGTCCATCAGGCTCTCGACGATTTCCAGGGCGCAGCTGGAGGTCACCACCCAGTCGGCCCGCGCTTTGACCGCCGCCGAGGTGTTGGCGTAGACCACCACGGTGCGCTCGGGATGCTGATCGCAGAAGGCCGAGAACTCGTCCACCGGGCAGCCCAGATCGAGCGAACAGGTCGCCTCCAGCGTCGGCATCAGCACGCGCTTTTCCGGGTTGAGGATCTTCGCCGTCTCGCCCATGAACTTGACCCCGGCCACCACCACGGTCTGCGCCGGGTGCTGGTTACCGAAGCGGGCCATTTCCAGAGAGTCGGAAACGCAGCCGCCGGTTTCCTCGGCCAGCGCCTGGATCACCGGGTCGCAGTAATAGTGCGCCACCAGCACCGCGTTCTGCTTCTTCAGCTCGGCGGCGATTTCACGGCGATAGAAGGCCTCCTCCTCGGCGGTCAGCGGCTTGGGCTGTTTGGCATCGAGGTGGGCTTGAACCAGAAGGCGTTCGGAAATCTGCGTCATATCATCGAACCTGCGGCGCTCTTGAGCGAGCTGCGAGTATACCCCCTGGCTGCCCATCGCCACAGGCGGGGCAGCATCGACCAAGGGGCTTTTCCGAGAGCAAAAAAAAGCCAGTCTTGCGACTGGCTTTTGCGATCTGGTGGGTCGTGTAGGATTCGAACCTACGACCAATTGGTTAAAAGCCAACTGCTCTACCAACTGAGCTAACGACCCAACGCGAGGCGCATGATACTGATTTAATTCAGGAAATCAACACTTCGCGAAAACTTTTTCAAACGTAGCGGGTAGCATCGGGTACACCAGCGGCGACGAAACCGGCGGCGCGCAGGCGGCAGCTGTCGCACTTGCCACAGGCGCGGCCGTCGTCGTCGGCCTGGTAGCAGGACACGGTCAGCGTGTAATCCACGCCCAGGCGCATGCCGGCCTGGATGATTTCGCCCTTGCTCAGCTGCTGCAGCGGCGCGCGAATGCGAAAGCCCTGCCCTTCCACTCCGGCCTTGGTCGCCAGGTTGGCCATGCGCTCGAAGGCCTCGATAAATTCCGGCCGGCAGTCGGGATAGCCGGAATAGTCCACCGCGTTGACCCCGATAAAGATATCGCGTGCGCCCAGCACTTCCGCCCAGCCCAGGGCCAGGGACAGGAACACCGTGTTGCGTGCCGGCACGTAAGTCACCGGAATGCCCTCGCCGGGGGTTTCCGGCACGGCGATGGAGGTGTCGGTCAGTGCCGAGCCGCCGATGCCGTTGAGATTGAGGCCGATCACCTTGTGCTCGACCACGCTGAGCTGCCGGGCGACGCGCTCGGCGGCCTGCAGTTCGGCGCGATGACGCTGACCGTAGTCGAAGCTCATGCTGTAGCAGGCGTAGCCCTCGGCCTTGGCCATGGCCACCACGGTGGCCGAGTCCAGGCCACCGGAGAGAAGAATCAGCGCTTTCTTGTCGTTCATGCTCAGTGTCCCGGCTCGTCGTTCCAGAGAATCTTGTGCAGCTGCAGTTGCAGGCGTACCGGCAGGTTGTCCGCCACTATCCAGTCGGCCAGCGCGCGCGCGTCCAGCTGCTGGTGGCTGGGCGAGAACAGCACCTCGCCGGCACGCGCCTCGAGGCGATACTGGATCAGCTTGGACACCGCCCAGTCGTAGTCCTCGCGCGAGCAGATGACGAACTTGACCTGATCCTTGGCGGTCAGCCAGTCGATGTTCTCGTAGCGATTGCGCTGCACCTCGGCCGAGCCCGGGGTCTTCAGGTCGAGCACCTTGCTCACCCGCGGATCGACCGCCGATACGTCGAGCGCGCCGCTGGTCTCCAGCGACACCTCGTAGCCGGCGTCGCACAGGCGCTCGAGCAGGGCAATGCAATTGGGCTGGGCCAGCGGCTCGCCGCCGGTGACGCAAACGTAGCGCGGCTTGTAGGCCGCCACCTGGTCGAGGATGGCGTCCAGCGCAACGAGCTCGCCGCCGCTAAAGGCGTAAGCAGTGTCGCAGTACTGACAGCGCAGGGGACAGCCGGTCAGGCGCACGAATACCGTCGGCAAGCCGGCGGTACGCGTCTCGCCCTGCAGCGAGTAGAAGATCTCGGTGATGCGCAGGGTTGTTTGCATAGTGGCCACGGGCGTGATGACGAAACAGGCCATCCGCCTCCGTTGCGTTGAATCGGGATGCTTGCCGCACGTAGCGGCAGCGATCGGTTACCCCGCACGGCGAAGGCATCAGCCGAGCTGAAACTTCGCAGCCGTTGCGGGGCTGGCGATTCTAAACGAAAAACGCCGCGGCCGATATTTCACCCCGCCATCGCCCATTGGAGTGCGCCGGCACAGCCTGCAGCACGACAGCCGAGCATAAAAACCCGCGCCTAGCGCGGGTTCTTGAAAGGTCGTGGCCGTTACGGCAGGCGCTGCAGATCGCGCTGGGCCAGCTGCGCGGCCGAGCTGCCGGGAAACTGGGCGATGACCTGCTGGAGGATGCCGCGGGCCTTGTCGTTGTTGCCCAGGCGCTTCTCCACATCGGCCAGCTTGAACAGCGAATCCGGCACCTTGGCATGGCTCGGGTACGCCTGGCTGACCTTGGCGAAGGCCTGACCGGCGCCCTGCAGGTCGCCCTTGGCCAGATTGACCTCGCCCAACCAGTACTGCGCATTGCCGGCGTACTGGCTGTTGGGATAGCGGTTGAGGAAGGCGGTGAAAGCCTGCGACGCCTTGTCGAAATCCTTGGCCTTGATCAGGTCGAAGGCGGCGTCGTAATAGAGCTTTTCCTTGGCCGGATCACCCGGCTCGGCGCTGGCCTGCTGCTGGGCGGCAGGCGGCGTCGGGGTACCGTTGGCGTTGATCGCGCCAGCGGCGGAATTCTGTGCGGGAGCAGCGGAGCCAGCACCGGAAGACAGGCGTTGGTCCAGATCCTGATAGCGCTCGAGGCTCTCCTGCTTGAGGCGCTGGATTTCGTTCTGCTGTTCTTCGAGCATGCCGCGCAGCTGGGCAATTTCCTGCTGCATCTGCTCGAGCTGGTTGAACAGCATACCCTGCGCCGAGGCCGGGGCTTGCGCCCCGCCCCCGGCGTAGGAGCCGGCCGTACCATAACCCGCCGGTGGATAGCTGCTGCCTTGCGGCATGGAGCTGCTTTCCAGTACGGGAACTTCCGCCATCGCCGCAAGCGGCAGGGCGAGCGTCAGAAGGGTCAGGATACGGCGGCAATTACGCATGGCAGCTTACTTGCGCAGCTCTACGCGACGGTTCTGAGCCCAGGACTGCTCGTCGTTGCCAGTGGCAACCGGACGCTCTTCGCCGTAGGAAACCAGTTCCAGCTGAGCCGGGGAAACGCCCTGCAGTACCAGGTAGCGCTGAACGGCCTTGGCACGACGCTCGCCCAGAGCCATGTTGTACTCACGGGTACCGCGCTCGTCGGCGTGGCCTTCCAGAACGACGCGAGCGCCGTTGCCTTTCAGGTCCTTGGCGTGTACGTCCAGAGCGCGCATGGCTTCGGCCTTCAGGTCGGAGCTGTCGTACTCGAAGTAGAAGGTGGTGATAGCGCGCAGGGCGGCTTCTTCGCTCAGGCTGCCGTCGACGGCACCGGTGTTGGCACCGTAACCGGCGTTCGGGTCGACTGCGCCTTCACCAGCAGCGTCACCGCCTTTGGAAGAGCAACCAACAGCGACGGCGAGAGCCAGGGACAGTGCAGCAAACTTACCGAATTTCAGCATTTCCATCATGTAACTCCTAATGAACCCCAGTTGTGTTAAGCAATAAAGGTGTAGCGCCGCATCAGTTCAGGTAAGGGGACCAAGAAGGCTCTCGAACTTCGCCTTGAGCGGTAGGAAGAGGGAGCCTCACGCGTCCATTGGTGGACGCCAACATCAAGACTCCCCGGCCCTGCTGGCGGGTGGCGTAGATTAGCATGGCGCCATTGGGCGCAACAGTGGGCGACTCGTCCAAACTTGTGTCGGAAAGTATGCGCAGGCGCTTGGTTTCCAGGTCCTGCGCGGCCACCTTGAACACGGTGAAACCGTCCTGGCGATGGATCATCACCAGGGTCTTCTCGTCGGCCGACAACTTCGGGTTGGCGTTGTAGTTACCGACGAAGGTTACCCGCTCCACCGCCCCGTTGTTGATGTTGGTCTTGTAGATCTGCGGCTTGCCGGCACGATCCGAGGTGAAGTACAGGGTCTGCCCGTCCTTGCCCCAGAACGGCTCGGTGTCGATGGCGTAATGGTTGGTGATGCGGCGCATCTGCCGGCTGCCCATGTCCATCACGTAGATTTCCGGGTTGCCGTCGCGCGACAGCACGAAGGCCAGGCGATTGCCATCCGGCGACCAGGCCGGCGCGCCGTTGAGACCCTCGAAGTTGGTGATCTGCTCGCGGCGGCCGGTGTCGATATGCTGGACGAAGATGCGCGGGCGGCGCTGCTCGAACGACACGTAGGCGATACGCCGGCCATCGGGCGCGAAGGACGGCGACAGGATCGGCTCGCGCGATTGCAGCAGGGTCACCGCGCGGGCACCGTCGTAGTCGGAACGCTGCAGGGTGTAACGGGTGTTGTTGGCACCGAAGCGCTCGGCGGTGACGTACAGCAGGCGGGTGGAGAACGCGCCCTTGACCCCGGTGAGCTTCTCGAACGACTGATCGGCGATATGGTGGGCCATGTCGCGCAGCTGGTCGGTACCGCCGCCGACGCTGCCGGTCATCACCTGCTGTTCGGTGCTGACGTTGAACAGCGCGTACTGCACCTGCAGGCGACCGGCGTTCGGCACCAGGCTGCCGACCAGCACGTACTGGGCGCCGAGGGCCTTCCAGTCGCGGTAGATGACTTCGCTGGCCTGGGTCGGCAGGCTGATCATGTTCTGCCGCGGAATCGGCTCGAAGTAGCCGGAGTTGCGCAGGTCGTTGCCGATGATCTCGGCCATGTCCTCGGGCAGCACCGAGCCCCCCTGCCAGCCGAAGGGCACCACGGCGATCGGCGTGGCACGGTCGGCGCCATGGGAGATCACCAGCGGATCGGCCGCCTGCACACTGCCGACCAGCATGATCAGACCCAACAGGGCCATACGAATCAGGGTATTCACAGCGCTCAATCCTCCGGTTTGAAAATGACGCGACGCTGCCTGTACAGGGAGTCAAAGGTAGCGCGATCCAATTGTTGCATTTCGGGAATACGGCCGACGTTACGCACCGCTGCCACGGCGGAGCTGTCGAACGGCGCATCGCCGCTGGAGCGTGACACGCTGGCGTTGGCGATGGTGCCGTCGGGCAGCATCTGAATCAGCAGTTCGACGCTCATGCCGCGGCGCGCCGACATCGGCCGCTGCCAGTTCTCGGTGATCAGCTTGATGATCAGGTCGTCGAGGTTGCCCGCCACCTGGTCGCCATGGGTCTCGGCCAGCGCCTGCTGGTTCTGCACGTTGTCCGACAGCAGCTCGGCCAGGGCCGCCGCTTTCTGATCCTCGGCCGCCTTGCGCCGCGCCTCTTCGGCCTCGCGCTTGGCGTCCTCGGCCGCTTTCTTCTTGGCCGCCTCGGCGGCTGCCTTCTTCTTCGCTTCTTCGGCCGCGGCCTTCTTCTTGGCCTCTTCGGCGGCTTTCTTCTTCGCCTCTTCCTCGGCGCGTTTCTTGGCGATGTCGGCCTGGCGTTTCTGCTCGGCGGCCTTCTTCTCGGCTTCGGCCTTCTTCGCCGCCTCGGCTTTGGCTGCCTCGGCCTTTCGAGCCTCTTCGGCTTTCTTTTGTTCCGCTGCCTTGGCCTGGGCCAGCTTCTGCTCCTCGGCCTTCCTCTGCTCCAGACGCTCGGTCTCGAACTGCGGCGCCGAGGTCTTCTGCGCCTCGCCCGCCACCTTCTGGGTGGTCTGGGTGGTGGCCTGGCTCTGCGATTTCAATTGATACAGGGTGGCCTGCACCACCGGGCGTGCCGGCGGCAGCTCGGGGCTGAAGGCGAAGCTGACGAACAGCATGGCAAACATCAGGACGTGCAGACCCACGGCCCAGACCACGGGCCAGAAGTAGCTTTCCGAGGGCGAACGCTCGCTGTGCTGCATCAGGGCGCCTCGGTAATCAATCCGACGTTGCCCACGTCGGCCTGCTGCAGACCGCCCATGGCGGCCATCACCGTGCCGTAGTCGACCGACTTGTCGCCGCGCACGAACACCTGAACCGGCTTACCCTGACGACGGTTCTCGGCAATGATCGCCGACACCGCCTGGGTCATCTGTTCCAGGGTCGAGGCACGCTCCTGCTCGGTGTCGACGTCCACCTCGCTGCCCATGTTCCAGTAGTAGGTCTTGTCGGCCTTGATGGAAATGGTCAGCACCTGGGCGTTGTTGTCCTGCGGCAGCGCCTCGCTGCTGACCTTGGGCAGATCGACCTTGACCCCCTGGTTGAGCATGGGCGCGGTGACCATGAAGATGACCAGCAGCACCAGCATCACGTCGATGTAGGGCACCACGTTCATCTCGGCGACCGGTTTGCGTCTGTTGCGAATTCTCGCCATGGCTAACACCTATCCTATGCGCGCGTCTTAGTCGTCCGAGGTGTGCACCTTGCGGTGCAGGATGGCCTGGAACTCGTCGGCGAAGGTGTAGTAACGACCGATCAGCATTTCACCGCGGGCGGCGAAACGGTTGTAGGCGATCACCGCGGGAATCGCGGCGAACAGGCCGATGGCGGTGGCGATCAGCGCCTCGGCGATGCCCGGGGCGACGGTGGCCAGGGTGGCCTGCTGCACCTGGGCCAGGCCGCGGAAGGAGTTCATGATGCCCCATACGGTGCCGAACAGGCCGATGTAGGGGCTGGTGGAGCCGACGGTGGCGAGGAACGGCAGCGCGGTTTCCAGCTTCTCTTCTTCGCGCGAGATGGCCACGCGCATGGCACGCGACACGCCATCCATCACCGCATCTGGGTCGACGCCCTGCTGCTGGCGCAGGCGGGAAAATTCCTTGAAGCCGGCGCGGAAGATCTGCTCCAGACCGGAATCCGGGTCGGGGTTGCTGCCGGCCTGGCGATACAGCTTGGACAGGTCGATACCGGACCAGAAGCGATCCTCGAAGGCATCCAGCGCGCGCTTGGCGGCGCGAATGGCATTGCTGCGCTGGAAGATCATCACCCAGGAAATGACCGAGGCGGCCACCAGGGTGAGCATCACCAACTGCACCACCAGACTGGCGTTACTGATCAGACTCCACATCGACATATGGTCAACGGCGTTGGCGTTGGCTTCCACGCTTACTCTCCTGCTGCAATTAGGCCCGGCGCCTGCACCCCGGCGAACGCATGGCGCAGGGATTCGGGGATGGCCCGGGGTTTCAAGTTGTCGGCGCGCACACAGGCCACCAGGAACTGCCCTTCGCAGAGCAGCACAGCATCCGCGGCCCGCCTGACCTGTTGACGAAAACGCAGGCTGGCACGGTTCAATTCGATTACCTCGGCGCTGATGGTCAGCTCGTCGTCCAGCCGCGCCGGCGCGTGATAGCGCGCCTCGGCCGAATGCACGACGAACAACAGGCCCTCACCGGCCAGCGCCGACTGGGCATAACCCAGTTCACGCAGACGCTCGGTGCGAGCCCGCTCCATGAATTTGAGGTAGTTGACGTAGTAGACGATACCGCCGGCGTCGGTGTCCTCGTAATAGACCCGGCAACGGTGGCTGAACGGCTGGACTCCGTTTTGCGCGCGCATACTCTAGTCCTCGCCCTGCTGCTTGCCAATCCGGCTTGGTAACAATTTTTTCGTCATTCGTCGCTCACCGCGAAGAGATCCGCGCCCGGCTGCTCGCCGAGGCGCTTGGGAAGGTTCAGGCCGAAATGCAGATAGGCATGACGAGTCACCACGCGCCCGCGCGGCGTGCGCATCATGTAGCCCTGCTGGATCAGGTAGGGCTCGAGCACGTCCTCGATGGTGTGGCGCTCCTCGCTGATGGCCGCGGCCAGGCTGTCGACGCCCACCGGGCCGCCGTCGAACTTCTCGATCATGGCCAGCAGCAGACGGCGGTCGGAGTGGTCGAAGCCGCGTTCGTCGACGTCCAGCAGGTTCAGCGCCTGATCGGCGATGTCGCGGGTGATATGGCCACGCCCGCGCACCTCGGCGAAGTCGCGCACCCGGCGCAGCAGGCGGTTGGCGATACGCGGCGTACCACGGGCGCGGCGGGCGATTTCGTAGGCGCCCCGCTCTTCGATGGGCAGACCGAGGATACCGGCCGAACGCGTGACGATGGTCGCCAGGTCGTCGATGCCGTAGAACTCCAGGCGCTGGACGATGCCGAAGCGATCGCGCAGCGGGTTGGTCAGCATGCCGGCGCGGGTGGTGGCGCCGACCAGGGTGAAGGGCGGCAGGTCCAGCTTGATCGAACGCGCGGCCGGGCCTTCGCCGATCATGATGTCGAGCTGGAAGTCCTCCATGGCCGGGTACAGCACCTCCTCGACTATGGGCGAGAGGCGGTGGATTTCGTCGACGAACAGCACGTCGCCGGCCTCCAGGTTGGTCAGCAGCGCGGCCAGATCGCCCGGGCGCTCCAGCACCGGGCCGGAGGTGCTCTTGATCGACACGCCCATTTCCTGGGCGATGATATTGGCCAGGGTGGTCTTGCCCAGGCCCGGCGGACCGAAGATCAGGGTGTGGTCGAGGGACTCGGCCCTGCCCCTGGCGGCCTGGATAAACAGCTCCATCTGCTCGCGCACGCCGGGCTGGCCGATGTATTCGGCCAGCCTCAGCGGACGGATGGCGCGATCCTGCTGCTCGTCGCGCTCGCGCGGGCTGGCGGTAATCAGGCGATCGGCTTCGATCATCGATAGGGTTCCACTAAGCCATGCCGCGCAAGGCGCGACGGATCAAATCTTCGCTGGTCAAACCATCCTCCTTGACGGCCGCCACGGCCCGGCTGGCCTCCTGCGGCTTGTAGCCCAGGGATATCAGGGCACTCACCGCATCATTCTCCGCGCTTGAGACTGCCCCCCCGGCGCGAGGTTCAACCACCAGGGTGGCGATGGCCGGCATGCTTTCCCAGGCCTTGAAGCGGTCCTTGAGTTCCACCAGCAGGCGCTCGGCGGTCTTCTTGCCGACGCCCGGCACCTTGGTCAGCGCCGCGGTGTCTTGGGCCTGCACGCAGCGTACCAGCTCGTCCACCTCCAGCCCGGACATCAGCGCCAGGGCCAGCTTGGGGCCGACGCCGTTGAGCCGGATCAGTTCGCGGAACAGCTCGCGCTCGCGCTTCTCGAAGAAGCCGTAGAGCAGCTGGGCATCCTCGCGCACCACCTGGTGGGTGTGCAGGCACAGCGGCTCGCCCACCGAGGGCAGACGATAAAGGGTGGTCATCGGCACTTCCAGCTCATAACCGACGCCATTTACATCCAGAAGCAAATGCGGCGGCTGCTTTTCCGCCAGGGTGCCGCGCAAACGTCCGATCACCACTGCTGTCCTTTAATCAGATTACAAACGAAGGCGCCCGCCGCGCCGCTTGGCGCCGGCCAGGCCGTGGGGAATCAGGCTCTGCCGATGGTGGGCGTGGCACAGGGCGATGCCGAGGGCGTCGGAGGCGTCGATCTGCGGCTTCTGCGTCAGCTTGAGCAGGTGCATGACCATCATCTGCACCTGCTGCTTGTCCGCCGCGCCGGTGCCGACCACCGCCTGCTTGACCTGGGTGGCGGTGTACTCGGCCACCTCCAGCCCCGCCTCCACCGCCGCGACTATGGCGGCGCCGCGCGCCTGGCCGAGCTTGAGCGCCGAATCGGCGTTGCGCGCCATGAACACCTGTTCGATGCCCATGGTCACCGGCCCATAGCTGCGGATCACCTCGCCGACGCCGCGAAAGACGATCTGCAGGCGCTCGGCCAGGGGTCCGTCACCGGTGCGAATGCAGCCACTGGCGACGTACTCGCAGCCACGGCCGGTATCGCGCACCACGCCGTAGCCGGTGATGCGCGAGCCGGGATCTATCCCCAGAATCAGCGTCATGCCTGTTTTCCATCGATGACGCGCCAGGCGTCACACTGTCTATTTATCCAGGGCGCGAGTATAGGGGCGCCGACGGGCCGCCGTCACCCAGTAGCGGATGCCCGGCGGGCAGATATGAAAAAGCCGGAAGTGCCCGCGGCGACTTCCGGCTCACGGCCTGCCCTATGGCTCAGCCCAACTGATCCATGATCTCGTCGGGGATTTCCGCGTTGTGGTAGACGTTCTGCACGTCGTCGAGGTCTTCCAGCATGTCGATCAGCTTGATCACCTTCTGCGCGGTTTCCAGATCGGCAATCGGCGCGCTGATCGAGGGGATCATGGCGATTTCCGCCTCGTCGGCCTTGAAGCCGGCGGCCGCCAGCGCCTCGTTGACCGCGTGGAACTCGGTGAAGCTGGTGGACACCAGCGCCGAGCCGTCCTCGCCCATCTCCACGTCGTCGGCGCCGGCGTCCAGCGCCGCTTCCATCAGGGCGTCCTCATCCACGCCGGGAGCGAAGCTGAGCTGGCCCTTGCGCTCGAACATGTAGGCCACCGAACCGTCGGTGCCGAGGTTGCCGCCGCACTTGCTGAAGGCATGGCGCACTTCGGCGGCGGTACGGTTGCGGTTATCGGTCATCACTTCGACGATGATCGCCACGCCACTCGGCGCGTAGCCTTCGTAGCTGAACTCGACGACGTTGTCGGCTTCGTTGTTGCCGGCGCCGCGGGCGATGGCGCGGTCGATCACCTCGCGCGACATGTTGGCGGTCAGCGCCTTGTCCACCGCCAGGCGCAGGCGCGGGTTGTCCGCCGGGATCGGCCCGCCATGCTTGGCCGCCACGGTCAGCTCACGGATCAGCTTGGTGAAGATCTTGCCGCGCTTGGCGTCCTGACGACCCTTGCGGTGCTTGATATTGGCCCATTTGGAATGACCAGCCATAACTCACTCCGTTTCTTTCATTGAACAATTGCCGGGGGCGCCCCCCAAAACGAAGAAGCCTGGCAATCCAGGCTTCTTGTACAGGCTTATTCGGCCTTGGCCTGCTCGCGCAGGCGGATATGCAGCTCGCGCAGCGATTTGTTGTCGACGATGCCCGGCGCCTGGGTCATGACGCAGGCGGCGCTCTGGGTTTTCGGGAAGGCGATCACTTCGCGAATCGAGCTGGCGCCGGTCATCAGCATCACCAGGCGGTCCAGACCGAAGGCCAGGCCGCCGTGGGGCGGCGCGCCGTATTTGAGCGCATCGAGGAGGAAGCCGAACTTCTCCTGTTGCTCCTCTTCGCTGATGCCGAGCACGCGGAACACGGTCTGCTGCATGGCCTTGTCGTGGATACGGATCGAACCGCCACCCAGCTCGGTGCCGTTGAGCACCATGTCGTAGGCGCGCGACAGCGCGGCGGCCGGGTTGGCCTCCAGCTCCTCGGGGCTGCAGCTCGGCGAGGTGAAGGGGTGGTGCATGGCGGTCAGGCTGCCGTCGTCATTTTCCTCGAACATCGGGAAGTCGACGACCCACAGCGGCGCCCACTCGCAGGTCAGCAGATTGAGGTCGTGACCCAGCTTGATGCGCAGCGCGCCCAGGGCCTCGCTGACGATCTTGGCCTTGTCGGCGCCGAAGAACACGATGTCGCCATCGACTGCACCGACGCGGTCGAGGATGACGTTGATGTTGTCCAGCGGGATGTTCTTGACGATCGGCGACTGCAAACCGTCGACGCCGGCGGCACGCTCGTTGACCTTGATATAGGCCAGGCCCTTGGCGCCGTAGATACCGACGAACTTGGTGTAGTCGTCGATCTGCTTGCGCGGCATGCTCGCCCCGCCCGGTACGCGCAGCGCGGTAACGCGGCATTTGGGGTCGTTGGCCGGACCTGCGAAGACCTTGAATTCGACGTCCTTGAGCTGGTCCTCGACGTCCACCAGCTCCAGCGGGATGCGCAGGTCCGGCTTGTCCGAACCGAAGCGGCGCATGGCTTCGGCCAGCGGCATGTGCGGCAGCTCGCCGAACTCGACGCCCAGCACTTCCTTGAACAGGTTGCGCACCATGGTCTCGGTGATGTCCATGATGTCCTTTTCATCGAGGAAGCTGGTCTCGATGTCGATCTGGGTAAATTCCGGCTGACGGTCAGCGCGCAGGTCCTCGTCGCGGAAGCACTTGGCGATCTGGTAGTAGCGGTCGAAGCCGGCCACCATCAGCAGTTGCTTGAACAGCTGCGGCGACTGCGGCAGGGCGAAGAAGCTGCCGGCGTGGGTGCGGCTCGGCACCAGGTAATCGCGGGCACCTTCCGGCGTGGCGCGGGTCAGGATCGGCGTCTCGACGTCGAGGAAGCCGTTGTCGTCCAGGTACCGGCGGATGCTCGAGGTGATGCGCGAACGCAGCTTGAGCTTCTCGGCCATTTCCGGGCGACGCAGGTCGATAAAGCGGTAGCGCAGGCGGGTTTCCTCGCCGACGTCGGTGTATTCGTTGAGCGGGAACGGCGGAGTCTCCGCCTCGTTGAGCACGTCCAGCTCGTAACCCAGCACTTCGATGGCGCCGGAAGCCATGTTCGGGTTGACCGCACCGGCCGGACGCAGGCGCACCTTGCCGGTGATCTTCACCACGTACTCGCTGCGCACGCGGTCGGCCTTGGCGAAGGTTTCGGCGCGATCCGGGTCGAACACCACCTGGGCCAGGCCTTCACGATCGCGGATGTCGAGGAAGATCACCCCGCCGTGGTCGCGGCGACGGTGCACCCAGCCGCAAAGGGTGATTTCCTGGCCATCCAGGCTCTCGTTCAGTTGGCCGCAATAGTGGCTGCGCATCATGATCGTGGTTCGCTTCTCTAAAGGTCTTGGATTGGTCAGGCGGCGCCCTGCGCACTGGGCAGAGGCCACGCCGCGGCGAGCGTCCAGCCGCGCGCCCCGTCTTGAAAAGAGCGGGATTATATAGGGTAAATCGCCGGGGCGCAGCCGCCCGGCGGATGGCTTCTATAATGAAGGGCGCCTTCGTCGCGGAGAACCGCCATGCCCCTGCCCCGCCTCGCCGACCTCTCCAGCGACCTGCTGGATGACTTTCGCCTGGACGCCGCCGAGCAGTTCCCGCGCTGCGAACAACTGCTGATCGAACTGGAGCGCGCACCCAGCAGCGGCGAGCGGCTGCGCGAGCTGTTTCGCCTGGTGCACACGCTCAAGGGCAACCTCGGCTACGTCGGCCTCAATGCGTTGATGCCACTGCCGCAGGCCATGGAAGACGTGCTCGGCGCCCTGCGCGAGGAACGCCTGGCGTTCGACAGCCTGCTCGGCGACATCCTGCTGCTGACCCTCGACCACCTGCGCGCCCTGATCGACCAGGCCCTCGGCGGCCCCAACGCACGCCTCGGCGCCGCCCAGCTCGACCAGCTGTGCCAGGCCCTACAGGCATTGGCCATGGCACCGGCGAGCCAGCAGGGGGAAATCCGCCGCCAGCTGCTGCAGCGACTGGACCCCAGCACCCACCTGCAAGCCCCGCCCGCGCCGCTGCAGAGCCAGACCGACGCCCTGCTGGCCCACCACGGCATCGCCGCGCACCCCGACCTGCAGTTCTTCGCTGCCCTGACCCAGGCCGCCGAGCAGCGCTCGCGCTACTGGCAAGGACGCAACCTGCGCCTGCTCGACCTGAGCCTGAGCATCAACGCCCAGGGCGGCCTGGCCGAGCGCCCGGAACAGCTGGCGGCGGCGGTCTGCCTGCACGATCTGGGCATGGCCTTCCTGCCGCTGCAGCTGCTGCACAAGCAGGCCGACCTGAGCCGCGAGGAACGCCGCCTGATGCAGGGCCATCCGCGCCTGGCCGGCGACCTGCTCAGGCGCATGCCGGACTGGGCGCCGGCCATGGAGATCGTCCTGCAGCACCAGGAGCACGCCGACGGCAGCGGTTATCCCAAGGGCCTGCGCGAGGCGGAGATCAGCCCCGGCGCGCTGATCCTGCACATCGCCGACGCCTTCGACGCGCGCACCCACGAACGCGCCCACCAGACCCTGAGCAAGCGCCCGCTGCTGCGCGCCATCCTGGAGATCAACAACCTCGCCGGCCAGCAGTTCAGCGCGCACTGGGTCGAGGTGTTCAACCGCACCCTGCAGCAGAACCCCAACCTGGCCCACGGCTGAAACGGTTGTGCCGGCCCGCCCCGAGTGGCTAAGCTCCGGCCTCCATGGACAACCATCGCGCGCAAGGAGCCACCATGCACTCTCTCTCCGGCAAGGTCGCCGTGATCACCGGCGCCGCCTCCGGCATCGGCCAGGCCCTGGCCACCCGCCTGGCCGCCGAAGGCTGCCAACTGGCCCTGGCCGACATCGACCTGGCGCAGCTCGAACGCAACGCCGAGGCCCTGCGCGGCAGCGGCGCGCGCGTCAGCTGCCACGCCCTGGACGTCGCCGAGCGCGCGGCGGTCTACGCCTTCGCCGACCGCGTGCTGGCCGAACATGGCGGCGCCGACCTGATCGTCAACAACGCCGGCGTCGCCGTGTCGCAGACCATCGAGGCGCTCGGCTACGACGACTTCGAGTGGCTGATGAACATCAACTTCTGGGGCGTGGTGCACGGCAGCAAGGCCTTCCTGCCGCACCTGCTGCGACAGGGCAGCGGGCACATCGTCAACCTGTCGAGCATCTTCGGCATCATCAGCCTGCCGACCCAGGGCGCCTACAACGCCAGCAAGTTCGCCGTGCGCGGCTTCACCGAGGCCCTGCGCCAGGAGGTCGCCTGCCGCGGCGTGGCGGTCAGTTGCGTGCATCCCGGCGGGATCAAGACCAATATCGCCCGTTCCGCGCGCTTCTACCGTGGCATCGACGGCTCGCAGGACGCCGAGCGCGCCGCCCACAATTTCGACAAGCTCGCGCGCACCAGCGCCGCGCAGGCGGCCGAAGCGATAGTCGCCGGGATCAAGGCCGGCCAGCCGCGCATTCTGATCGGCAGCGACGCGCGCTTCCTAGACCGTGTCCAACGCCTGCTACCGGCGGCCTACCCCAGGCTGCTGGCCAAGCTTCTGCATAAAAAGTGAACCGCAAGCTATCGATAGCTTCTAAACATGGCTTTCATTGACATAAGCCAAGATTGCCCCGAGTGGTCCCGTGTTAGGCTCCGCCCAACACTGAGAACCTATCCACGATCTGCTGCGCGTCGGCCCTACGGCGTTAAAAACAAGCTCGGAATGCTCATGTACAAAAGTACACTCCGCTTCCTCGCCTGTTTTTGCCTTGTAGGGCTCTAGCTCGCTAGATCGTGAACAGGCTCTAAGGGATCGACACCCCGGGCTCACCTGAGAGGAGAAAACCCTATGGAAATCAATATCGGAATCGCCGAACAGGATCGCGCCGCCATCGCCGAAGGCCTGTCGCGCCTGCTGGCCGATACCTACACCCTGTACCTGAAGACCCACAATTTTCACTGGAACGTCACCGGCCCGATGTTCAACACCCTGCACCTGATGTTCGAGGGGCAGTACAACGAACTGGCCCTGGCGGTCGACGCCATCGCCGAGCGCATCCGTGCCCTGGGTTTCCCGGCGCCGGGCACCTACGCCGCCTACGCCCGCCTGTCGTCGATCAAGGAAGAGGAAGGCGTGCCCAGCGCCGAGGACATGATCAAGCAACTGGTGCAGGGCCAGGAGGCCGTGGTGCGCACCGCACGCGGCATCTTCCCGCTGCTGGACAAGGTCAGCGACGAACCCACCGCCGACCTGCTGACCCAGCGTATGCAGGTGCACGAGAAGACCGCCTGGATGCTGCGCAGCCTGCTCGCCGCATGACCCGCCCCGAGGCCCGGTGATCCGGGCCTTTTCATTAGGCAGTCGCCCCCCGCCTGTTCTATGCTCTGGCCATTCGCCACCGAGTTTCGTGACGCATATGAGTCAGCCGCCCAAATCCCCCAGCATTCTCGAGCTCTACCCGGAAGACACCCGCGAAGCGGCGACCCTGCTGAAACAGGCGGTGCCGCTGATGATGCGCCACGCCATCGCCCCCAACCCGGTGCATTACGCCCTCTGGTACACCTACAGCAAGGGTAGCGAGCCGGAACTCAACCGCCGCCTGGACAAGGCCGTGGAAGATTTCGACGTCTTCCCGCCGGATACCGCGGTCAAGCTGTTTCGCGACTACATCATCCGCGCCGAACTGGACGAGGCGCGCGCCGGCCAGCAACAAGTGATCGAGCTGGTCGACGACATCGAAGGCGACGTCTCGCGCAGCGTGATCGGCAGCCAGAACTACCAGCACAGTCTCAACCACGGACTCAGCGCCCTGCAGGAGCCGATCATCGACGACCTGCCCAGCGTGCTCAGCGAGCTGCAGGAAAGCACCCAGCTGATGCAGGATCAGCAGGAAAAATTCCTCTATCGCCTGCGCGCCGCCCAGGAGGAGATCAAGCACCTGCGCAGCCAGCTGGAGCGCGCGCACCTGGCCGCCACCCTCGACAGCCTGACCCGCGTATTCAACCGCCACGCCTTCACCCGCCTGCTGGAGCAGGCACTGAACGAATCGCACGAGGGCCTGGCCCTGGTGATTCTCGATATCGACCACTTCAAGCAGTTCAACGACCAGTACGGCCACCCCCTGGGCGACCGCGTGCTGCAGCACGTCGGCCAGCTGATGCGCGAGCTGTTGCCGCCGCGCGCCTTCGCCGCCCGCTACGGTGGCGAGGAGTTCTGCGTGGTGCTGCGCGGCTGCACCGACCTCGCCGGCGTGCGCAACTTCGCCGAGCAGCTACGCCACAAGATCCAGGCCCTGCGGGTCAAGGTGCGCCGCACCGACCAGGTGCTCGACAGCATCACCGCCTCCTTCGGTTTCGCCCTGGCCGAAGCCGGCGACACCCTCGAGGCCCTGCTCACCCGCGCCGACGACGCGCTCTATCAGGCCAAGCGCAATGGCCGCAACCAGGTTCACCCCGCCACCGGCGAAAGCATGCTAAGCGCTTGATTTGAGAAGCCCCTGCCTTTGCTGTTAAATACGCCCCGCGCCCCGCGCTCTTGTCCTGCGGCGCGCGCGACGCAATACATCGGCGCGCGCCATGGCCGTCCAGCTGGCCACGGCGAACTTGCCGCCTCCGCAGCACCCTAAGTCGTCATTCAATCAGTGAGTTCATCGAAGATGTTGAAGATTGCCCATCTTGTGACAGGGTTTGCCGCCCTGCTGCTGTCTGCCGTTCCCAGTTTTTCCGGCACATTCCTCGCCACCCCCGACGCGCCCTACCTGGCTCTGATCGGCCTGCTCAACCTGCTGCTCGCGCCGCAGCAAGCGCTCAACCTCGGCGCAGCCCGCCAGCAGCTGCAGGGTCTGGCATCGGCCCTGCTGATCCTCGCCGCCGTGGTTCAGGGCCTGATCCTGCTCGCGCCGCTGCCGAATATCGGCGGCCAACCCGCCATCTGGCTGAGTCTGCTGATCGCCGTCGTCGCCACCCTGCTGCACCTGACCAGCCAGCTGCGCCCGCAGCCGCGCCAGAGCAGTCAACGCAGCCCGCGCGCGCAACCCGGTCAGCACGCCGCGACCAGCGAGCAAGACGACCGCGAAACCGGCACGGTCAAGTGGTTCAACACCTCCAAGGGATTCGGCTTTATCTCCCGCGACTCGGGCGAAGACATCTTCGTGCACTTTCGCGCCATCCGCGGCGAAGGCCACCGCGTACTGGTCGAAGGTCAGCGCGTAGAGTTCTCGGTAATGCAGCGCGACAAGGGCCTGCAGGCCGAAGACGTGATCGCCGCCGCCCCCGCACGGCGCTGAAGCTCGCAGCAACAAAAAAGCCCGCGATCATCGCGGGCTTTTTTGTGGCCTTAAGGAAATTCTGAAAAAGCCATCTATCGTCACTCCCGCGAAGGCGGGAGCCCTGGGACTACGCAGGTTCTGGATTCCCGCCTGCGCGGGAATGACGGCTATTCAGAGTTTCTTTAATAGTGCGGCGGAGGCGCCTCGTCCTCGGCGAGGCCCGCCTGCCCGTGCAACTCTTCCTGACGCCGCGCCAGGGCCGCCAACTGCAGTTGCAGGCGCTCGATACGCTTGTGCTGTTCGACCAGCTCGTCGCTCAGCGCCTGAATGGTGTCGTCCTGGAAGGCCAGGCGGCTCTCCAGCTCCATGACCCGCGCTTCGAGGCTCATGCCGCCTCTCCGGCGAACTGGAAATCCTCGGTCAGCACCAGGCGCAGCTTGTCCTTGAGTTGCTGCACCTGGTCCTCGGCGTAGGGCTGCGCCGGCTGCCGCCCCCAGACGGGCGCCGGCCAGGCGGCATCCTCGCGACGCCGTACGATCACGTGCATATGCAGCTGGCTGACCAGGTTGCCCAGGGTCGCCACGTTCATCTTGTCCGCGGCGAAGGTGTCCTTGAGCTTCTCGGCCAGCAGGGTGGTTTCCTGCCAGAGCCGGGTCTGGTCGGCGGCATCCAGCTGGAACAACTCGCTGACCTCCTCGCGCCGCGGGACCAGGATGAACCAGGGGTAGTGGGCATCGTTCATCAGCAACAGACGACACAGGGGGAAGTCCCCGATCAGCAGGCAGTCCTGCTGCAAACGCGAATCCAGGACGAACATGGCGACTCTCCTCGCATCAAGCCATCAACCAAGCTTAGCGCCGGACCAGCTCGGCGCACTGGGCGCGCAGCATACGCGGCCGGCGGCGACAATTCACCCCGCCGCCACGCACCAGCGCAAGGCAGCTCGGCGCGACGCGCACCGCAGACGTGCACCATTTTGTTTCCTACCGTAATAATCGCCGCCGCACGTTACCGCACGCGGCTTCCGATGCGGCCACCAAGGGCCTCAAGGCACCTCCCCCGCCTTCGCCGCAAAGCGTCGACGCGGCCACGGCGAACCCGCGGCGGAGCAGGCTCGGCCTGGACCAAAGCGCCCCTGGCCGCCGGCAAAAGCGAGCTTTTAACGCCGAACTGGGGTTTTGAGCACGACTTTTGCTATCGGTTTGGGCAATGCTCGGCACGCCGCGCAGCGGGTCAATAACAGCGGTATCCGGCAACTCAAACCGCGGAACCAGTCGGCGCAACGGGACGCAAGTGCAGAACTACAGATTTGCGACATCCTTCATAAGCCTTTGCGACACTGCTGTGAAGAAATCGCAACGAATAGATTGCAACTATCGCCAACATTGGCTGCGTGCTATAAGTTAGCGCCGACACAAAAAGAAAGAGCCGCCCATACAATAATTAGATGGGCAGCGCAACTCTTCTAAACCAAAGGAGCAATCACGATGCAAGTGATGAAGTGGAGCGTAATCGCCCTGGCAGTAGCCGCGGGCACTTCCCAAATGGCAGTGGCGTCCAGCCAGTCCGAATCCAACGGCTTCATTGAAGACAGCAGCTTCAACATCTTCAATCGCGTTCTGTACATGAACCGCGATTTCAAGAATGGCGGCGCAAACTTCAACAGCGTCACCGGCGCCAAGAATGGTTATCGCGAAGAAACCGGCCTGGGCATTCGCCTGCTGTACGAATCCGGCTTCACCCAAGGTACCGTAGGCGTCGGTTTCGACGCTCACTCCCTGAGCAGCATCAAGCTCGACAGCGGCCGCGGCCGCCACAGCAATGGCTTGTTCGACACCACTGGCGACGGCCGTGGTGACGATACCCAGACCGAAGTCGGCGGCGCCGTCAAGTTCCGTATTTCCGACACCGTCCTGAAGCACGGCAACATGTTCACTGCCAGCCCTGTGTTCAGCACCGACGACAGCCGTATCCTGCCGGAAACCACCACCGGCACGCTGATCACCAGCAACGAAATCGAAGGCCTGGAACTGACCGCCGGTCGCTTCACCGCCATGAGCAGCCAGGTCAGCACCGATCGCGACACTTTCGCCCTGACCGAAGCCAATATCGTTGGCGCCAGCTACAGCTTCACCGACAACTTCAGCGGCGCCATTCACGCTTCCGACGTCGAAGATCACTTCAAGAAGCAGTACATCAACCTGAATTACAACCTGCCGCTGGCAGAAGATCAGGCCCTGAACTTCGACTTCAACGGCTACCGCACCAGGGATGACGGCCAGGCACTGTCGGGCGAAGTCGACAACAAGATCTGGAGCTTGGCAGCGGCTTACTCGCTGGGCGCCCATACCTTCACCGTCGCTCACCAGCGCTCCTCCGGCGACACCGCCTATGCTTATGGCGTGGACGGCGGCGGCACCATCTGGCTGGCCAACTCGGTTCAATACTCCGACTTCGACCGCAAGGACGAGCGTTCCTGGCAGGCTCGCTACGACCTGAACATGGCCGAGTACGGCGTACCGGGCCTGAGCTTCATGACTCGCTACATCTACGGCGATAATATCGACGTCGAAGGTTTCGATGAAGAAGGTAAAGAACACGAGTTCAACTTCGAAACCAAGTACGTCGTTCAGGAAGGCGCAGCCAAGGACCTGTCGTTCCGCATCCGCAGCTCCATCTGGCGCGCCAACAGCGTGCAGAACGCTGAATACGGCTCCGACCTGAACGACTTCCGCCTGATCGTCGAATACCCGCTGGAAGTGCTGTAACTCCTGCGTTATTCGATAGCTAGTTAAAAAAGCCCGGCATTCGCCGGGCTTTTTCTTTGCACTTCAATTAACCGAAGCGTTCAAAGCGGCAACGCGTAAGTCCCCGTTACATGCGCCACCAACTCGTCCTCATTGCCCGCCGAATAGAGCGAGACCTCGCACACCGCCTGGCGGCGGCTCAGGCGCAGGATGCGCGCCTCGGCGAGCAGGTCCACCGGCCTGGGCTTGACCAGGAAGTTGATATTGAGGTTAGAAGTCACCGCCATTTCCACCCGCCCGAGGCGGCCCAGCACCATGGCGTACATGGCCGCATCGCCCAGGGCCATAATGGTCGGCCCGGACAGGGTGCCGCCCGGACGCACCAGTTTGGCCTGAAAGGGCACCCGCGCCAGCACGCTCTCGCCGTCCAGCCGGTCGATGTGCAGATCGATATCCTCGGCCATCGGCAGCCCCGCGCGAATCAGCGCCTGAACCTCCCCCGCAGTCAATCCCGCCACCTCGACCTCCCGCTTATCGCCGTCGTTGCGCAGGCACGCGGCCGGTCTGCCGGCGCCCCGTCCTGTACGCCACTGTACAGGCACCGTACAATGCCGCCCTATTCCAAGCCCTAGCAACCGACAGAACGGCCAAACATGCGTACCAGTCAGTTCCTGCTCTCGACCCTGAAAGAAACCCCCTCCGATGCCGTGGTGATCAGCCACCAGCTGATGCTGCGTGCCGGCATGATCCGCAAGCTGGCCTCCGGCCTGTACACCTGGCTGCCGATGGGCCTGCGCGTGCTGCGCAAGGTGGAGAAGGTGGTGCGCGAGGAAATGAACGCCGCCGGCGCCCTGGAAGTGCTGATGCCGGCCATCCAGCCGGCCGAGCTGTGGCAGGAGTCCGGCCGCTGGGTGCAGTACGGCCCCGAGCTGCTGCGCCTGAAGGATCGCCACGAGCGCGACTTCTGCGTCGGCCCGACCCACGAGGAAGTGATCACCGACCTGGCGCGCAACGAGCTGAACAGCTACAAGCAGCTGCCGATCAACATGTACCAGATCCAGACCAAGTTCCGCGACGAGATCCGCCCGCGCTTCGGCCTGATGCGTGGCCGCGAGTTCATCATGAAGGACGCCTACTCCTTCCATGCCGACCAGGCCTCGCTGCAGGAAACCTACGACCGCATGCACCAGGCCTACTGCAACGTGTTCAGCCGCCTGGGCCTGAATTTCCGCCCAGTGCAGGCCGACACCGGCTCCATCGGCGGCACCGGCTCGCATGAGTTCCACGTGCTGGCCGAGTCCGGCGAAGACGATATCGCCTTCAGCAACGTTTCCGACTACGCCGCCAATATCGAGAAGGCCGAGGCCATCCCGCGCGAGCAGGCGCGCGGCGCCGCCACCGAAGAGATGCGCCTGGTCGACACCCCCGACACCAAGACCATCGACGCCCTGGTGCAGGGCTTCGGCCTGGCCATCGAGAAGACTATCAAAACCCTGGTGGTGCACGCTGCCGAGGAAGGCAAACTGATCGCCCTGATCGTCCGTGGCGACCACGAGCTCAACGAGATCAAGGCCGCCAACCTGGAGCAGGTCGCCAGCCCGCTGCAGATGGCCAGCGAAGCCGAGATTCGCGCCGCCATCGGTGCCGGCCCCGGCTCGCTGGGCCCGGTCAACCTGCCGATCCCCTGCATCGTCGACCGCAGCGTGGCGCTGATGAGCGATTTCGCCTCCGGCGCCAACATCGAGGACAAGCACTACTTCGGCGTCAACTGGGAGCGCGATCTGCCGCTGCCGGCGGTGGCCGACCTGCGCAACGTGGTCGCCGGCGACCCCAGCCCGGATGGCCAGGGCACCCTGGAGATCAAGCGCGGCATCGAAGTCGGGCATATCTTCCAGCTCGGCACCAAGTACAGCGAGGCGATGAACTGCCAGGTCCTGGGCGAGAACGGCAAGCCGGTCACCCTGACCATGGGCTGCTACGGCATCGGCGTGTCGCGCGTGGTGGCCGCCGCGATCGAGCAGAACAACGACGAGCGCGGCATCCTCTGGAACGACGCCCTGGCGCCCTTCCACATCGCCCTGGTGCCGCTGCGCTACGAAACCGAGCAGGTCCGCGAGGCCACCGACAAGCTCTACGCCGAGCTGACCGCCGCCGGTTTCGAGGTGCTGCTGGACGACCGCGACAAAAAGACCAGCCCCGGCATCAAGTTCGCCGACATGGAGCTGATCGGCATTCCGCACCGCGTGGTAGTCAGCGACCGCGGCCTGGCCGACGGCAACCTGGAATACAAGAGCCGCGCCGAGACCGAAGCCCAGGCCGTGCCGCTGGCCGACATCCTGCCCTTCCTGCAAGCCCGTATCAGCCGCTGATCACGCCGCACCGAGACATCATGCACACGAGCAACAGCCTTCGCCTCATCGGCGCCGCCCTGTGCGGCGCCCTCTTCCTCAGCGGCTGCGCTAACCAGCTGCCGCAACGCAGCGAGCACGAGGAGCGCGTCGAACGCAAACTGCTGGATCACCAGCTGCAGATCGACGTGGGCGAGCCCAAGGTATTGGAACTGCCGCAGCGCCGGGTGCGCGTGCATGATCAGAAGAACTTCGAGGTCACCGCCTTCGAGGTCACCCGCCGCTACGACCGCTACACCCCCTACCAGCCCTGGCGCGAGCTGTACGAGGTGCCGCTGGGCGCGGTGGCGGTGGTCGCCGGGATCGGCGCCAACGTGCTCAACGTGGTGCTGCTCGGCAGCCTGCCGGACAGCGCGACGCGCGACTGGATCAGCTACGGCATGGCCGGGCTCAACCCCTTCATGAACGTCGAGTCCAACGGCCGCGCCGAGCAGAACCTGGCGAGCATCGAAGAGGTCCAGCAGGATCGCCGCATGGAATATTCCAGCCTGCCCTGGGCCGAGCGTCCGGTGCGGGTGTTGGCCGGCGAGCAGAGCTTCGAGCTGCTCACCGACCGCAGCGGCGTGCTGCGCCTGAACCTGCTGGACAGCCCCTTCACCGAACAGGATATCGGCCGCCTCGGCATGCTCCTGCTCAGCGTCGAGGACGAGCGCGACGAGACCCGCGCCGAGGCCAGCCTGCTGGTCAGCCACACCCTGCGCGGCAAGCTGCGCGAGGCCCACGACCTGATCTTCGACGACCTCGAGGACGACGACGTGGCGCAGTGGGTGCACCGGGTCAAGCGCCTGTCCGACCTGGGCCTGGAAGAAGAAGCCAGCGAGCTGGAGCAGAGCCTGATCGAACTGACCCGCAACGACCCGGAACTGCAGGAAGCCTTCCTCAAGGCCCTGCTGGAAGACGCCGGCCGCCTGGCCGCCGATCCCGTGGTGAACTGAGGCGCCTGTGCCCCTGCCTCGACTGCTGCTGGCGGCGCTGCTGCTGGCCGTCAGTGCCGCCGAGGCCAACCTGCGCCAGGCGCCCGAGCCGGAACTGCGCGAACTGCTGCAACGCACGGTGAGCCAGGCCGACAGTTTCGCCGACCGCTTCGATGCCGAGGTCTGGCTGCTGGACATGTCCACCCGCCTGACCCGCTATATCCCCGACGACCAGCAGCGCCTGACGCTGTTGCGCCTGGTGCACGCCGAGGCGAGCAAGGCCGGGCTGCGTCCGGACCTGGTGATCGCCCTGATCCACGCCGAGAGCCACTTCGACCGTTTCGCCATTTCTTCGGTGGGCGCCCAGGGGCTGATGCAGGTGATGCCCTTCTGGAAGGCCGAACTGGGCCGGCCGCAGGACAACCTCACCGACAACGCCACCAACCTGCGTTACGGCTGCACCATCCTGGCCTACTACCTCAAGCGCGAGAACGGCAATCTCAGCCGCGCCCTGGCCCGCTACAACGGCAGCCTCGGCCAGCTGAAATACCCGGCCAAGGTCATGGGCTTCTGGTACGACTACTGGTACGTCAAGCCGTAGCGCGCGCCCTGCGCCTAGACCATCTGCAGGCCCTGCTTGCCTTGCGGCGGAGGAAAGGCCGCGTCGAGCAGGGCCAGATCGTCCTCGCTCAGCACCAGCGCAGCCGCCGCGGCATTGTCGCGCAGGTGCGCGGCCTCCACGGCCTTGGGAATGGCGATCACCCCGCCCTGGCGCAGGATCCAGGCCAGCGCCACCTGGGCCGGCGTGGCGGCATGCCGCGCGGCCACTTCGCTCAGCGCCGGCTCGCGCAACAGGGCGCCGGCCTGACTCAGCGGACAATAGGCCATCAGCGGCATGCCGGCGCGGCGCTGCCAGGGCAGCAGATCGTACTCGATGCCGCGCGCCTCGAGGTTGTACAGCACCTGGTTGGCGGCGCAAGCCGCCTCGTCCAGCTCGACCAGGTCGTCCAGATCGAAGTTGGACACGCCCCAGGCGCCGATCTTGCCCTGCTCGCGCAGGCGCTCGAAGCCCGCGACCGTCTCCTGCAGGGGGTGCTGGCCGCGCCAGTGCAGCAGGTACAGGTCGATGCTCTCGCAATCCAGGCGCCGCAGGCTGCGTTCGCAGGCCTGTTGCACGCCCTGGCGGCTGGCGTTGTGCGGATAGACCTTGCTGACCAGAAAGACCTGCTCGCGGCGCCCAGCGATGGCCTCGCCGACCACCTCCTCGGCGCCGCCCTCGCCATACATTTCCGCGGTGTCGATCAGCCGCAGGCCGAGCTCGAGGCCTTCGCGCAGGGCCGCCACTTCGCGCGTCCGCTGGCGGCGATCCTCGCCCATATGCCAGGTGCCCTGGCCGATCACCGGCACCCGGGTGCCGGCCAACTCAAGCGTACGCATCGTCACTGCTCCTCCTGTTCATGACCGCCAGGGATCATAGGTGCCAAAGCTCCACAGATGCCCTTCGATATCCAGGCAGGTGAAGCCGCGCCCACCATAGTCCTCGTCGCGCAGCTCGATGACCACCTCCACCCCGGCCGCCTGAACCCGGGCATACAGGGCATCGGCGTCCTCCACCACCAGGTACAGGCACTGGGTACAACCAGCGGCCTGGTCCGGTTGGCGCATGTGCCGGCCGTGGGGCGAGTCGGCCGGCGAGCCGAGCATCAGCAGGTCGCGCCCCCGGCGCAGTTGGGCGTGGGCGATACCGCCCTGCGCGTCGGGTACCACCAGTTGCGCCTCGAAGCCAAACACCCGGCACAGCCAGTCGATTGCCGCCGGGGCATCACGGTAACGCAGGCAGGGAATCAATCGGTTACCGTCATTGCACTCTTTCATCGCACACCTCCGCATAGCCGTCGCCGCGCCATTGCAGCAGGCAGAAACCGTGGCCGAAAGGGTCGCTGAGCAACGCCAGCCGGCCCCAGGCCTGTTCGCTGATCGTGCTCTCCTGACGCGCGCCGGCAGCCAGGGCCCGCGCCAGGGCGACGTCCAGGTCGTCGACGACGACATCCAGATGCAGCGGTGTCCAGTGGCGGCCATAGTCGCGCCCCGTCCTCGCCGTGGCGAAAGGCCTGCTGCCCGCCGCCTTGTGCAGCAGATAGAGCGGCACCGCGGCCCCCAGCAGCTCGACCACGCTGCCCGCGAACAACCGGCGCCCGACGCGCAGGCCGAGCGCTCGAGTATAGAAGGCCTCGGCCGCCGCCAGGTCCGGCACGTCGAGGTTCAGCAACAACTCCATGCTCAGAGCGGCTTGAGCAGCAACAGCAGCGATACCGGCTGCACGCTCTCCGGGTGCAGCGGCTCCTGCAGCCACTCCAGGCGCCAGCCGGTCTCGCCGATCAGCGTCAGCCAGGACTGCAGGGTGCGAAAGAACCAGGGCATGGGGGCCTGGAAGCCCTCGCCGAAACCGGCGAAGTCCTCCACCCGCCAGCCGTCGCGATAGGCCTCGCCGTGGCTGGCGCGCCAGGGGTGCAGGGTCTGGATCAGCAGGCTGCCGCCCGGCGCCAGCAGCCCGTGCAGGCTGTGCAGGAGCGGCTGCAGCGGCTCCTCGAGCAGGGCGAAGTTGCACACCAGCACCTCGAAACGGCCCAGCGCCTCGGCCTGGCTGTCCAGCTCGGCGTAACCGCAGACCCGGTACTGGCTGCGTCCATCGCAGGCGGCGCGGGCCGCCTCGATCAGCGGCGCCGAGGCATCCACGCCGACCGGTTCGATGCCGTGCTCGGCCAGGCCACGGCACAGCCAGCCCTCGCCGCAGCCGATATCCAGCACCCGCTTGGGCGCCAGGGCCAGCACCGCCTGGAGAATCGCCGCATCGGTGACCAGCCGCCGGCTCTCGATGCGTTGCTCGCGCACCGCGGCAGCCCAGGCATCGGCGTTGGCCTGCCAGCTCTGCTGAAGCTGTTCTCGATGATCGCGCTGCATGGCGATTTCCTGCATTTTTGCGGTGGAGTGGATTCTAGACGCTGCGCCAGCGTCTAAGCTGATATCAGGCAAACGCGGTGACCCGCCTTCTGGCGGCGCTCACCCGGGGGATTTCCGTGAGCTGACAGGCCAGGCCGGTGGATTATGGGCGCATTATGGCAATCCGATCCTCAGCAGCGCGACCTTGCGTCGGACGCTATCGCGGCGACCGAACCGACGCCGGGTCCGCCGTCGCGGCGCTGGCGCCTGCTGCCCTACCTGCTGGTGCCGCTGCTGTTGCTGCTCGCCGCCGCCCTGCTCGCCTTCGAGTTGCGCAGTGCGCACTTCCAGGCCCGCGAATTGAGCCGCTACGCCGCCAGCCTGAATTATCGCGTCGAGCCCGGGCCGAGCCCGGCCATCGTCTACCCGAGCGACGGGCCGTTCGACAAGCGCCAGGGCTACGCCTACCTGCCGCTGATGCTCGAGCGCCTGCAGCAGCGCGACTTCCTGATCAGCGAGCAGGCGCGTTTTTCCCCGGCGCTGATGGCCTATAGCCGCCGCGGCTTCTTCCCGCCGTTCGTCGAGAAGAGCCAGAGCGGCCTGAGCATCGCCGACTGCCGCGGCACGCCGTTCTACCAGTTCCGCTACCCACAGCAGGGCTATGCCGACTTCGCCGCCATCCCGCCGCTGGTGGTGGGCAGCCTGCTGTTCATCGAGAACCGTCACCTGCTCGACAGCGAGCAGCCGCTGGCCAACCCGGCGGTGGACTGGCCGCGCTTCGCCATGGCGGCGCTGTCGCAGCTGGGCAAGCTGCTCGACGTGCAGGATCAGTCCGCCGGCGGCAGCACCCTGGCCACCCAGCTGGAGAAATACCGCCACTCGCCCGACGGCCTGACCCTGTCGGCCGGGGAAAAGCTGCGGCAGATGATTTCCGCCAGCGTGCGCGCCTATCAGCAGGGCCCGCAGACCCTGGAGGCGCGGCGGAACATCGTGCGCGACTACCTCAACAGCGTGCCGCTGTCCGCCGCGCCGGGGCACGGCGAGGTGCACGGCCTGGCCGACGGCCTGCGCATCTGGTACGGCGCCGATTTCGAGCGCAGCAACGCCCTGCTCGACCCGGCCCGTACCCCCGAGGCCAGCCTGGCCGAGCGCGGCCTGGCGCTGCGCCAGGTGCTGTCGCTGATGATCGCCCAGCGCCGCCCGTCCTATTACCTGGCCCAGGGCCGCAAGGAGATGGAGGCGCTGACCGACAGCCATATCCGCCTGCTGGCCGGCGGCGGGCTGATCGACGGCGCCCTGCGCGACGCCGCCCTGGCGCAGAAACTGCGCTACCGTGACTGGCAGCTGGAACCCAACCTGCGTCCGGTGGAGAGCGACAAGGGCATCAGCGTGGCCCGCTCGCGCCTGTCCAACCTGCTGGGCATGCCGCTGTACGACCTCGACCGCCTCGACCTGGCCGCCCGCAGCACCCTGCAGCGCGACCTGCAGCAGCAGGCCAGCGCCTACCTGCAGCGCCTGGCCGAGCCGGAGTTCGCCGGGCAGATCGGCCTGTTCGGCGAGCGCCTGCTGTCGCCGGAAAAGACCGCCGAGGTGCGCTACAGCTTCACCCTGTTCGAGCGCACCGCCACCGGCAGCCGGGTGCGGGTGCAGACCGACAGCACCGACCAGCCGTTCGACATCAACGAGGGCAGCAAGCTGGAGCTGGGCTCCACCGCCAAGCTGCGGGTGCTGGCCACCTACCTGGAGATGATCGCCGAGCTGCACCAGCGGCATGCCGGCAAGAGCGTCGAGGAGCTGCGCGCGCTGGACATAGCCCCACAGGACAACCTCAGCCGCTGGGCGATCGACTACCTGCGCGGCAACCCCGGCGCCAGTCTGCCGGCCATGCTCGACGCGGCGCTGGAGCGCAAATACTCCGCCAGCCCGCACGAACGCTTCTTCACCGGCGGCGGCCTGCACACCTTCGGCAACTTCCGCCGCGAGGACAACGGCCGCATCCCGACCCTGCGCGAGTCCCTGCGCGAGTCGATCAACCTGCCGTTCATCCGCCTGATGCGCGACCTGGTGCGCTACAGCACCTACCAGAGCAGCGCCGAGCTGCTCAAGGACGACAAGGACCCGCGTCGCGAGGAATACCTGCGCAGCTTCGCCGACCGCGAGGGGCGCACCTTCCTCCTGCGCTTCTGGCGCAAGTACCAGGGCCAGGCGGAGCAGCAGCGCCTGGAAACCTTCCTCAGCGGCCTGCGGCAGACCTCGGTACGCCTGGCCGCGGTGCACCGCTACCTGATGCCGCAGGCCGACGAGGCCACCTTCGCCGCCTTCCTGCGTGCCCAGGTACCGCAGGAAAAACTGACCGACCAGCGCATCGCCCGCCTCTACCTGGACTACGGCCCCGGCGCCTACAGCCTGCCGGACCAGGGCTACATCGCCCGGGTGCACCCGTTAGAGCTGTGGCTGCTGGGCTTTCTCATCGAGAACCCCCAGGCCGGCTTCGGCGACGCCGTCGCCGCCAGCGTCGACGAGCGCCAGGAGGTCTACGGCTGGCTGTTCCGCAGCCGGCACAAGAGCGCCCGCGACAGCCGCATCCGCATCATGCTGGAGGTGGAGGCCTTCTCCGACATCCACCGGCGCTGGCAGAACCTCGGCTATCCCTTCGCCCATCTGGTGCCGTCACTGGCCACCGCCATCGGCAGCTCCGGCGACCGCCCGGCGGCGCTGGCCGAGCTGATGGGCATCATCCAGAACGACGGCATCCGCCAGCCGGTGCTGCGCATCGAGGAACTGCACTTCGCCGCCGCCACCCCCTACGAGACGCGCGTCGAGCGCAATACCCGCGGCGCCAAGCGGGTGATGTCCTCGGAAGTCGCCGCGGCGCTGCGCGGTGCGCTGTCGCAGGTGGTCGAGGGCGGCACCGCGCGGCGCCTGCAGGGCAGCTTCCTGCTGCAGGACGGGCGCAGCCTGACCCTCGGCGGCAAGACCGGCACCGGCGACAACCGCATCGAGAGCGTCGGCGCCGGTGGCCGGGTGCTCAGCTCGCGGGCGATGAACCGCACCGCCACCTTCGTGTTCTTCCTCGGCCCGCGCCACTACGGCACCCTCACCGCCTTCGTCCCCGGCCGCGAGGCGGAGAAATTCACCTTCACCTCGGCGCTGCCGGTGCAGGTGCTCAAGGGCATGGCGCCGATCCTCGCGCCCTACCTGGAGCCGGGAAGCGCCACCCTGTGCCAGGCGCCGCAGAGCGCGCCGCAGATCAGCTGGCGGTAACACCCGGTAACCAGCGCGAAGGCACCCGGGCGACGAACGAGCAGTCCATGGCTGCCGTGTCCGTTTAGCCTAGGACCTTTGCCTGGAGCCACCATGTCCCCATCCTGGATCGCCCTGCTGCGCCGCCGGCGCCTGAGCCTGTTCGTCCTGGCCTGCCTGCTGGTACTGCTGCCGATCGGCTGCGCCAAGCTGGAGCAGACCGAGCGCGAGCTGGTGTTTCGCATCGAGCCGGGCACCGCGCGCTGGTTCAGCGGCCTGCCCGCCGGCATCGAGGAGGTGCAGCTGCAGTCGCCGCAGCTGACGGCCGAGGAAAGCCTGCACGCCTGGTGGTGGCCGGCCGCGCGCGCCGATGCGCCGACCCTGCTGTACCTGCACGGCTCGCGCTGGAACCTCACCGGCCAGCTGTTTCGCATCGAGCAGCTGCACGCCATGGGCTTTGCCGTGCTGGCCGTCGACTACCGCGGCTTCGGCCAGAGCCGCGGCCAGCTGCCCTCCGAGCGCAGCGTCTACCAGGACGCGCGCATCGCCTGGCAGCATCTGACCAGGCTGCAGCCGGAGCCGGCCAAACGCCTGATCTACGGCCATTCCCTCGGCGGCGCGGTGGCGATCCACCTGGCCCGCGAGCTGGCCGAGGCGGACGCAACGGCGCAGGCCGGCGGGCTGATCGTCGAATCCAGCTTCACCAACCTGGCGGATGTCGCCGCCGCGGTGACCCGCACGCGCCTGCCGGTGCACTGGCTGCTGTCGCAGGAGTTCGACTCGCTGAGCAAGATCGCCGAGGTGGGGATGCCGGTGCTGATCGCCCACGGCCGCGACGACCGTTTCATCCCCGCGCGCTTCAGCGAGGCGCTGTACGCCGCGGCGAGCGAGCCCAAGCAGCTGCTGCTGATCGATGGCGCCAACCACAACAACGGCCTGCGCATGGCCGGCAGCAGCTACCGCCAGGCCCTGCAGGCGCTGGGGCTGGGTTTGAACTAGGCAGCGGCCTGGGATTCACAGCTGTTTTTGCACAGCGCCAGCACGTCGCCCGGATGCAATCCGGATCGGAGACAGGGAGTGGCGCGCGCCTAGGCCCGATCCTTGAACTGCTGCAGGTAGAGCGCCTCGACCTTGGCCCGCGCCCAGGGCGTCTTGCGCAGGAAGGCCAGGCTCGATTTGAGGCTCGGTTCGTGCTTGAAGCAGCGGATATCGATGTGCCGGGCCAGGCCGTCCCAGCCCAGGCGCTCCACCAGGGCGCTGAGGATGGCCTGCAGGGTGAGGCCGTGGAGCGGGTCTTTCGCGGTCATGGGGCAGCCTGTGCGGGTTCGGGGAATCGGGGCCGCCACCTTAGCCAAAGGCGGCCGCCGGCGAAAGCCTGCTAACCACTCGCCGCCGGTTGCTCGCCCGGCGCGTCGGCGGCGCGCACACCCTCCTCGAGAAAGCCCAGGTTGGCCTCGCGGATCTGCTTGGCCGCCTCGTCGTAGAGAAACGGCAGGAACATGAAGCGCCGCCCGCGGGTCACCGGCAGCGCCTCGTGCAGCAGCGAACAGGCGAACACCACGGCGCCGCCCGGCGGCGCGCTGTACAGCGCCGCGCCGAACTCGGGAAAGCGCAACCAGCCGCCCTCGTACTCGCCGCTGTTGAGAAACAGCGAGACGGCGAAGCGGCGATGCGCCGTGCCCTTGGTGGTGTTGTCGCGGTGAGGGCGGAAGTGCCCCTCTTCCTCGGCGTCGTAGCAGCCGATCAGGTAGCGCTCCATGCGTGAGACCTTGAACTGGAAGGCGCGCTCGATCTGCGGCACCAGGCGCTGGTGGATGCGCTGGCGACAGGCCGCGCGCAACGTCTCGTCCTCCACCAGGCAGTCGCGCCGACTCTTGTGCGTCTGGCCGATCACCTGCACGGTCTTGCCGTCGATCTCCTGCATGTAGCCGGACGGCTCGCCGCCGCGCGCCCGGTAGTAGTCCATCAGCTCGCGGCACAGGCTCGGCTCGAAGATCCGCGGCAGCACCAGCACCGGTGCCTGGAACGCCGCGCGGCAGGGCGCGCCGATCTGCGGCAGGCTGTCCAGCACCTGTGTCAGCGCCTGCAGGTGCGCCGCCACCTCGCCGGCGAAGGGCAGCACCGCCAGCACCCGCAGCATGGGGTCGAGCACGTAGCTGACGCGCTGGTAGCGGCCGTCCTCGCGGCAGGCGCCGTACAGGCGGCTGACCTGGCGGTCGAAGTCCCAGAAGTAGCGCACCCCCGGCAGCGACTCGGCGACGCGCTGCAGGCGCGCGTCGTCGGCATCCACGGAGACGCCGAAGAAGGCCAGGTTGAGGTCGTCGAAGCGCTGGCGCTGCTCATTCAGCCCGGCCAGCAGCGCCTGGCTGGCGGGCTCGGCGGCCGAGGCGAAGAAGCACAGCAGGATGTAGCGCCCGCCGACCGTGTCGAACACGAAGCGCTGCCGGCTCTGCGTGGGACAGACGAACCAGGGCGCGGCCTCGCCGACGCCGAGTAAACCGTTGGCCATGTCCGCGCCCTCCGCGCGACTGAAGGAAAGCGGCCCCTGTCATAGGGAACTCAGGCCTAAGCATAGCCAGTCGGCGGTCGGAACGATGGCCGGGCGTCATCTGCCGAGCTGTTGTACAGGCATAAAAAAGGCGGTGGTTGCCGAGGCAACCACCGCCTGTGTCGTCACTGCCAGGGGATCAGACCGACTGGTATTCCTTCTCCGCTTCGTCGAAGCGCTGCAGCATCGCCTTACTCGGGCCGTTGCCGATGCGGCTGAAGATCAGGATCGCCAGGGTGGCGAGGATGAAGCCCGGGATGATCTCGTACAGGCCCAGACCGATCCAGTTCTTCCACACGATCACCGTGGTGGCACCGACCAGCATGCCGGCCAGGGCGCCGTTACGGGTCATGCCTTTCCACACCAGGGAGAGGATCACCACCGGGCCGAAGGCGGCACCGAAGCCGGCCCAGGCGTAGGACACCAGGCCCAGGACGCGGTTTTCCGGGTTGGCGGCCAGCCAGATGGCGATCAACGCCACCAGCAGCACCATGGCGCGGCCGACCCAGACCAGTTCGGTCTGCGAGGCGCCTTTGCGCAGGAAGGCCTTGTAGAAGTCCTCGGTCAGGGCGCTGGAGCACACCAGCAGCTGGCAGCTCAGGGTGCTCATCACCGCGGCGAGGATGGCGGACAGCAGGATGCCGGCGATCCAGGGGTTGAACAGCAGCTTGGACAGCTCGATGAACACCCGCTCCGGGTTCTCGGCGACCGGGCCGGCCAGTTCCGGGTGGGCGGCGAAGTAGGCGATGCCGAAGAAGCCGACGGCCACGGCACCGGCCAGGGTCAGGATCATCCAGGTCATGGAGATGCGGCGCGCGGCCGGAATGGCCTTCACCGACTCGGCGGCCATGAAGCGCGCCAGGATGTGCGGCTGGCCGAAGTAGCCCAGACCCCAGGCCATCAGCGAGATCACGCCGACGAAGGTGGCGCCCTTGAGCATGTCGAAGTTGGTGGCGTCGTTCAGCTCGATGGCGGCGAAGGTCGCATCGGCGCCGCCGGTGGCGATCAGCACCACGATCGGGGTGAGGATCAGGGCGAAAATCATCAGCGTGGCCTGCACGGTGTCGGTCCAGCTCACCGCGAGGAAGCCGCCGATGAAGGTGTAGGCGATGGTGGCGGCGGCGCCGGCCCACAGTGCGGTCTCGTAGCTCATGCCGAAGGTGCTCTCGAACAGACGGGCACCGGCGACCACGCCGGAGGCGCAGTAGATGGTGAAGAACACCAGGATCACCACGGCGGAGAAGATGCGCAGGATGCGGCTGTTGTCTTCGAAGCGGTTGGTGAAGTAGTCCGGCAGGGTCAGGGCGTTGCCGTTGTGCTCGGTCTGCACGCGCAGACGGCCGGCGACGAACAGCCAGTTGAGGTAGGCACCGATGACCAGGCCGATGGCAATCCAGCTTTCCGAGATACCGGCGATGAAGATGGCGCCCGGCAGGCCCATCAGCAGCCAGCCGCTCATGTCGGAGGCACCGGCGGACAGCGCGGTAACGAAACTGCCGAGGCTGCGGCCGCCGAGGATGTAGTCGGAAAGGTTCTTGGTGCGCAGATAGGCGACCAGGCCGATCAGCACCATGGCTGCGATGTACACCACGAAGGTGACGAGCATTGGAGTACTAGCTGTCATTGGGGGGCTCCCCTCTCGTTTGTTGTTATCGGGCATCGGCGACCGCCCATGCCCTGATTGGCAAAACGCACCCGCTCGTGGCGAGTGCCGGGCTCCGCTCTCTGTCACTCGTCGCACCGGCGCATTGGCGGGCACAGGCAAGGGCAGAAACCGGCGCTGTGGGATCTCCACCGCATCGTCACTGCATCGGCAAGTGCCTGGGCACCCTCCCTGACCTCCCTGGCTGACGCCTGCGGCCACCGAATCGCGCCACCACCGTGCTGGCCGCTGTTATCGGTCTAGCTCAGCATCGCTGGTCTGACCAATGGGCGCGGCCGGAAAACGGTCGTGACGAAAAGTGAAGGGCGGAATTTAGTGGCAGAGCGGCGCGGGCTTCTTGCAAAAAGCTCTGGAGTTTTTACAGAAAGCTCCAGCCCGGGGAACTTCCGGCGAACGGCCGTTCGAGCCGGCCAGCGCCACCGCCCTCAGCCCTGGCGATAGGGCAGGTAGCGCCGCGCGTCCTCGGCATAGGCCAGCACGCCGGGGCGTTCCTGGGCGAGGAAATCCGCCACCGCGGCGCGCAGGCCGGGGTGGCAGAGGTAGTGCCAGGAGCGGGTGATCACCGGCTCGAAACCGCGAATCAGCTTGTGCTCGCCCTGCGCGCCGGCATCGAAACGGGCCAGGCCCTGGTCGATGGCCAACTGCATGCCCTGGTAGAAGCAGGTCTCGAAATGCAGCCGGTCGAACTCGGCCAGGCAGCCCCAGTAGCGGCCGTAGAGCGAGCCGCCGCCGAGCAGGCTGAAGGCCATGGCCACCGGACGCGAGCGCTGGCGCGCCAGCACCACGCGGATGGCGTCGGGCATGCGTTCGGCCAGCAGGCTGAAGAAGGCGCGCGTCAGGTATGGCGCCTGGCCGCGCACCTGGTAGGTGTTGGCGTAGCACTGGTAGACGAAGTCCCAGTCCGCCTCGCTCAGCTCACCGCCCTGGCGCCAGTCGAAGTCGATGCCCTGCCCCGCCACCTGCTCGCGCTCCTTGCGCAGCTGCTTGCGCTTGCGCGAACTCAGCGCGTCGAGAAAGTCCTGGAAGTCGCGGTAGCCGCGGTTCGTCCAGTGGAACTGGCAGCCGAGGCGTTCCAGCCAGCCGGCGCGGCCCTGCAGCAGGGCGTCGCAGGCCGGTGCGGTGAAGTTGATGTGCAGGCTCGACAGGCCCTCTTCGGGCAGGCCAGCGGCCAGGGCGTCGAGCAGTTGCCCGGCGGCCTGCGGCTCGCCGAGCAGGCGCGCGCCGCCGACCGGGGAGAAGGGCACCGCGCCGAGCAGCTTGGGGTAATAGCCGATGCCGGCGCGGCGGCAGGCGTCGGCCCAGGCGTGATCGAACACGTACTCGCCGTAGGAATGCTGCTTGAGGTAGGCCGGCATGGCGGCGCGCAGCGTGCCGTGCCGGTCCAGCCACAGCCGGTGCGCCGGCTGCCAGCCGCTGCGCCCGCCGACGCTGGCGCTGTCTTCCAGGGCACCGAGAAAGGCGTGACGCAGAAAGGGCTGGGCGTCGGCCAGCAGCGCGTCCCAGCTGGCTGGATCCAGGTCGGCAAGTCGGTGCAGGGTCATGATCGGCATGGGCGCAGTCTGGCCTGTGCCGTGGGCGAAAAAAAGCCCGGGCGCCATTTTTAACCTCGCCTGGCACCGGCCCGCCGGATGGCCGCCAGGGGTGCGAGCAATAAAAAAGCCCCGCCATCAGGCGGGGCTCAAACAGGAGCAGAGTCGGCGTTGAATCAGAACGCGTACTGCATGCGCATCACGAAAGCGTCGCCGTCGTCGTCACCCACGTTGTTGGTGATCTTGTCGGTCTCGGCCTTGACGTAGTTGGCGGCTACCTTGACCACGTCGTTGACGTACCAGTTGACGCCTACGGTGTGCAGCTTGGCCTTGGTGTCGCCCACTTCGCGGGTGGCGGTGGCCACGGTGACGTTGTCGTCTTCGACCTTGATGTTGTCGTAGCGGTAGAAGACTTCCCAGGCGCCGAGCTGCTTGTTCTCCGGCTTGATGCTGTCGAACTTCGCGCCGTCGAGCTTGTAGCCGCGCGATTCGCCGGTCAGGGTGTAGGCCAGCTGAGCGTAGTAACCGTTGGCTTCGACGTCTTCAATACCGGCACGGTCAGCCTTCAGCTTGCGCGCCAGGTATTCGGCCTGAGCCGAGAACGGCCCCATGGCGTAGGCCAGTTCGGCACCCCAGGCCGCGTCGCTGTCGAAGTCGCCAGCCACGCCCTGGAAGCCGCCAAAGGTGGCGCGGTTGCCGTTGGTACCGGCGTCGTTGCCGCCGTTGGTGGACACGCCCCGCACGGTCAGACGCGGACGGATACGGCCGTCTGCGGCGACATCGTCGAGACCGCGGTTAGCGTAGTTCAGACCCAGGTGCAGGACATTGCCGGCCTCGGCCATCGGCGCGAACACGCCGCGCACGTTGAACTGTTTGACGCTCTCGCCGTCGGTGTCGTTGCTGTCCTTGGCGCTGACGCCACCGGACAGGAAGGCCATGTTGCCCAGAACCGAGCTGGCCTGCACGCCCATGCCGTTCTCGTGGCCGTTGACCCAGTCGGCGATTTCATAGATGGCGGAACGCTCGATGGCGGTGATCCACTTGGAGCTGGTGGCCTTCTCCAGACCGAAGTCCGGATCGAAGCGACCAAAGCGCAGGTTGACCGGGTTGAAGCCGGTGTAAGCAATCGACGCCTCGTCGAAGTAGCCGTCGTCGCTGTTGCCGGCGTTGTGGGCGAGGTCGTAGCTCAGCACATACTTCCAGTCCTTGTAGACGGTGCCACTGAGCTCCAGGAAGGCACGACGGAAGTAGGCGGCGTCGGCGTTGTTGCCGTTGCGGGTGTAGAAACCGTCGAAAGTGCCATAGTCGGCCTGCAAGCGGCCGCCGAGCTTGAAGCTGAACTCCTTGTCGGTAGTCGCTACTTCCAGGCCACCTTTGGTCTTGATCACGATATCGGCGCCGTCGGTGGTGACGGTGCCGGCGAAAGCCTGGGCGGAAACGGCCAGGGCCAGGGCGCTGGCTGCGAAACCGGCGAAGTGCTTACGGATCATCGAGAAATTCCCCTGTTGGACTTTTAGTGTTGAAAACACCCGAGCGCTGGGCTCGTTCGTGCTGGGGGGAATCTTGGCGAGGGGTTATTTCAGCTCAGTTGCCGATATATAAATATTTCATGACAGCGGAACTTTTTTACTTCGATTCTCTATAAGCAGTGCAGCGCTCTGGCCCGCGGTTCAGGACGGCGCGAAGCGCGGCCCGAGCAGGATGATGGCGGCGCCCGCCAGGCATAGCGCCGCGCCCAGCCAGTCGCTGGCCAGCGGCCGGGTCTTCTCGACCAGCGCCAGCCAGGCCAGCGAAGCGACTATATAGACCCCGCCGTAGGCGGCGTAGGCACGCCCGGCGAACGCCGCCTCGACCCGCGTCAGGATCAGCGCGAACAGCGCCAGGCTGAGCAGCCCGGGCACTATCCACCAGGCGCTGCGGTCGAGCCGCAGCCACATCCAGAAGGCGTAGCAGCCGGCGATCTCCAGCAGTGCGGCGAGCAGGAACCACAGGTAGTTGAGCACGTTCGCCTCCTCAGCCGCGCAGCATGCCTTCGCGTTCCCAGGCGCAACGCACGCGCAGGGCGCCCTCCTGGGGGCTGTGAAAGCCGCTGTCGGATTCCCAGCGGAAGGTGTGCACGCCATTGAGCTCGGTTTCCAGGTGCACCACCGCATTGGCCCAGTACAGGCGCTTGAGCAGCGCCTCGAAGGCCTCGATCCACAGGTTCCACTCGTACTCCACCGCGCCGTAGCTGGCGCCGAAGTGGATCACCTGGGTCTGGTACAGGCCGGCGCCGGGCTGCTCGCAGAAGGAGAACATCTCGCGGCCGAGGAAGGGCCAGAGGTCGCCGGCCGGCAGTTCGGCCAGCACGCCGTGGTTGGTTTCGCGGCGCAGCCGACGCAGCTCGGGGTCATCCGAGGGCCAGTCGCGGATGCAGCCATAGACGATGGATTCGGACTCCACACCGGCACTCCAGGAAAAACAGACCGCCTTCTAACACAGCCCCGGCGGGCAAGAAAGGAACTGGCGCGAATTCTTCACCGCTGGCGCCGCTGGCTGCGCCCGAGCAGCCAGGCGATCAGCGTCATCAGCAGGGCCAGGCCGGTGAGCGCGGCGAACGGCAGGCGGTAACTGCCGGACAGGTCGCGCGCCAGGCCGGTGAGTATCGGCGTCATGCAGGCCAGGCCGTAGCCGGTGAACAGCATCATCGCGGTCCAGCGGCTGACCGCCAGCGGCGAGCCGGCCTCGTACAGCGGCAGCACCAGCGACAGGGCGAAGGAGCCGCCGAGACCGAAGCCGATCAGCACCGCCCAGAGCTCGGGGACCACGCTCGGGGCAAAGCTGATCATCGCCAGGCTCAGGCTGCTCAGCGCGCCGCAGGCCAGCAGCAGCGAGTAGCGGGCATCGAAGCGCTGCGCCAGCCAGGGCAGCAGGAAGGAGCTGGGCAGGCCCATCAGCATCGAGAGGCTGAGCAGCGAGTTGCTGCGCAGCAGGCTCAGCCCGGCCTCGTGGTAGCGTGCCACCACCCAGGTGGCCAGGGCATAGAACAGCCCGGCCTGCAGGGCGAAGAAACAGCTGATCAGCCAGGCGCGCGGCTGCCGCCAGGGCAGGCCACCCTCCTGCGCTTCGCCGGCGCCGAGCTGGTTGGGCAGGCACAGCCAGAGCAGCACGCCGAACAGCGCCGGCAGCGCCCAGACCGCCAGGCCGAGGTGCCAGGCATCGCCGAACAGCGCGGTGGCCGGCGCGGTGAGCACCGCGCCGCCGGCGCCGCCGATGGCCATGCCGAGGGAATACCAGCCCACCACACGGCCCATCTGCCCGGCGAAATAGCGCTTGATGAAACCCGACAGCAGCGGCCCGGCCACCGCGATGGCGGCGCCGAGGGCGATGGCGCTGGCGATCAGCACCGCGCTCTGGTGCGCCGCCAGACGCGCCAGCAGGGCCAGGGCGATCAGCGCCATGCACAACACGATGGTGCGCTCCAGCCCCCAGCGCAGCGCCAGGCGCGGCGCCAGCGGGGCGAGCAGGCCCATGCACAGCACCGGCAGCGCGGTGGTCAGGCTGATGAAGCTGCGGCTCAGCGACAGCTCGGTGGCGATCCGCTCGATCAGCGGAGCGAGGGAGGTGATGCCGGGGCGCAGGTTGATCGCCGCCAGCACCAGGGCCACCAGCAACAGGGCCCGAGGGACTGGTTTCACGGATTATCCAAGGTCAGAACGGCAGGCAGGCCGGATCGGCCACCCTACCCCCGCAGGCCCGCTCGGGCAAGCCTGCGGCGGCAATTAACTGACCTTTCGGTCAGCCCGCCGGTTTGGCCTTGCCGCGCATCTTGTCGGCCATGTTGGCCATCTCGTCGTAGAGCGCCTGCGGGTTCTTCTGCTTGAGCGCCCAGGCCATGCGGCCCATCTCGTGCGGCAGGATCATAAAGCTGCCCTTGGCCAGCTCGGCGTGGATGTACTCGGCGATATCCGCCGCACTGATCGGCGAGCTCTCCAGCAGCTTGCCGACCTGCGCCTTCATCGCCGGGGTCGGACCGCGGAAGGAGTCCAGCAGGTTGGTCCGGAAGAACGACGGGCAGACCACGTGCACGCCGATCTCCTGCTGACGCAGCTCGATCAGCAGGCTTTCCGACAGCGCCACCACGCCGGCCTTGGCCACGTTGTAGTTGCTCATCGCCGGCCCCTGCATCAGCGCCGCCATCGAGGCGATGTTGACGATCTTGCCCTTGCTCTGCTCCAGCAACGGCAGGAAGGCCTTGCAGCCCTTGACCACGCCCATCAGGTTGATCGCGATCTGCCAGTCCCAGTCCTCCAGCGACAGCTCGCTGAAGAAGCCGCCGGACGCCACCCCGGCATTGTTGACGATGATGTCGATGCCGCCGAACTGCTCTTCGCAGGCCTGCGCCAGCGCGGTCAGCTGGCTGTAGTCGCGCACGTCGCAGCGGCGGGTGAAACCGTCGCCGCCGGCCTCGCGCACCAGCTTGAGGGTCTCGGCCAGGCCGGCCTCGTTGACGTCGGCCAGGGCCAGACGCCAGCCATCGCGCGCCCAGCGCAGGGCGATCTCGCGCCCCAGGCCGGAACCGGCGCCAGTAATCATCATGCGGTTTTGCATAGCGGGCCTGCCTTTCAATGTCCGGTTGGAATGGCCGGCAGTGTAGCGAAGGAAATAGTGGCTCCAGCCCTTCATCAGGCTTATGAATAGGCAGGGCAAATCGGCGCTACGGCCTGCGTCTCCAGCACCACAGCAGCCAGCCGTACACCGCGCCGTTGACCAGCAGCACCCCAGTGCCGAGCCACAGCTGGATCTGCGGCGTCAATCCGGCCGGGTAGATCAGCGGGATCAGATAGTGTTCGACGAAGCCGCCGTCGTAACCGGCCTGCCCCGCCGCGCGGCGCAACTGGTTCTCCCAGGGCGTCAGCGGGCACAGCAGGTGACACAACTCCACCACCGCGCCTCAGGCCACTGCCGGCAGGTGCAACCAGGCCAGGCGCGGCCAACGCAGCAGCAACAGGCCGCCGCCCAGCACGAAGAGGATAAAGGCCAGGTGCAGCAGCACCAGCGCATCGGCGGCCAGGTGCAGCAGCATCAGTTCACGACCCGCGGCGGCGGCGCCACAGTGGAGCCAGGGCGATCGCGGACCGGCATGCAACCACCTCCTGTCAATGGCGCGCGCCTCTTTGGCAGGGCGCGGCGCCGCGAGACAAATAGAGCAAAACTCTCCAGAAGATCATGCTCATGCACTTAGACTATCGAAGCCATGCACAGCCCGCATTTCCCCCGGCTGCACAGGGAGACTAGCCTTGCTCTCGACGCGAAACGATTCTCATCGAGGTGCAGCATGCTCAAGACCCTGACCTTCACCATCATGCACTTCTGCATCGCCTTCGGCGTGGCCTACGCGCTGACCGGCAGCGTCGCGGTCAGCGGCCTGGTGGCGGCGGTCGAGCCGCTGTGCAACTCGGTGGGCTTCTACTTCCACGAGAAGTTCTGGGCGCGCCTGGAGGCGAAGAAGCGCGAGTCGGCCATTCCCAGGCATGCCTGGCTGCATCACCACGTCTGATCGGCGACTTGCCAGAGCCCTGGGCACCCGCGGCATACTCGGCAGCATCCACAAGGAGCCGCCATGTCCAAGCTGAGCCTGCGCCCCGCGCAACCCGCCGATATTTCGCTGATTCTCGACTTCATCCAGGAACTGGCCGAGTACGAACGGCTCAGCCACCAGGTGGTCGCCGATCCGCTGCAGATGACCGAACACCTGTTCGGCCCGCGCCCCTTCGCCGAAGTGCTGATCGGCGAGGTGGACAGCGAGGCCGCCGGCTTCGCCCTGTTCTTCCACAACTATTCCACCTTCCTCGGCCGTCCTGGGCTGTATCTGGAAGACCTCTACGTGCGTCCCGCCGCCCGCGGCGCCGGCCTCGGCAAGGCGCTGCTGGCCGAGCTGGCACGCCTGGCGGTGAATCGCGGCTGCGGCCGCCTGGAGTGGTCGGTGCTGGACTGGAACACGCCCGCCATCGGCTTCTACGAGGGCCTGGGGGCCACGCCGCAGGACGACTGGACCGTCTACCGGCTGACCGGCGAGGCGCTGGACGCGCTGGCCGGACAGCCTCGATAAACGGCGGTTCTGGCACTTTGCCCCAGCTATTGCTGTCATAAGTGGGCTGTTCAATCGAGATGTTCTCTTCTTAAAAGGGACTTGCCACATGCCCAGCCTTGCCCGACTCGCCGCCCTGCTCGGCGGCCTGGTCTTCTGTGCGTCCGCCGCAGCGGCGGACGTGGACGCCGAAAGCTATGGCTTTCCGCTGGCCAACCCGTTCGAGGCGACCATCGCCACCACCCCGCCGCAGCTGCGCCCGGCGTTGCCGGCCGACGACGCCATCGATCAGCGCGACTACGCCGTGCGCATCCGTCCGGATCGCGAGTTCGAGCTGCTGGAGAACTTCTGGCCGGTGACCAAGCTGCAGTACCGCCTGGCCCAGCAGAAGGGCCGCGCGCCGCTGATCTTCATCATCGCCGGCACCGGCGCGCACTATTCCAGCGGCACCCCGGAATACCTGAAGAAGCTGTTCTACGGCGCCGGCTTCCATGTGGTGCAGCTGTCGTCGCCGACCAGCTACGACTTCATGGCCGCCGCCTCGCGCTTCGCCACCCCGGGCTACACCCCGGACGACGCCGACGACCTGTACCGCGCCATGCAGGCGGTGCGCGCCCAGCACCCCAAGCTCGAGGTCAGCGAGTTCCACCTCACCGGCTACAGCCTCGGCGGCCTGCACGCCGCCTTCGTCAGCCAGCTCGACGAAACCCGCCGCGCCTTCGACTTCAAGCGCGTGCTGCTGCTCAACCCGCCGGTCAACCTCTATACCTCGATCACCAACCTCGACCGCCTGGTGCAGACCCAGGTCGAGGGCATCGACAACAGCACCAACTTCTACGACCTGGTGCTCGGCAAGCTGACCCGCTACTTCAACGAGAAGGGTTACCTGGATATCAACGAGGCCATGCTCTACGACTTCCAGCAGTCCAAGGAGAAGCTCTCCGACGAGCAGATGGCCATGCTCATCGGCACGGTGTTCCGCTTCGCCGCCGCCGACATAGTGTTCAGCTCGGACCTGCTCAACCGCCGCGGCCTGATCACCCCGCAGGGCTATCGCATCAGCGAGGGCACCAGCCTCACCCCCTTCTTCCAGCTGGCGCTGCGCTGCGACTTCGACTGCTACATCGCCGAACAGCTGGTGCCGATGTGGCGCGCCCGCTACGACGGCGGCAGCCTCAACCAGCTGATCGATGCGGCCAGCCTCTATGCGCTGGAGGACTACCTCAAGGGCAGCGACAAGGTGGCGGTGATGCACAACGCCGACGACCTGATCCTCGGCCCCGGCGACATCGGCTTCCTGCGCCGCGCCTTCGGCGAGCGCCTGACCCTGTACCCGCGCGGCGGGCACTGCGGCAACCTCAACTACCGCGTCAACAGCGACGCCATGCTGGAGTTCTTCCGTGGCTAAGCACTGGACTCTGATCGCCCTGCTGTTGGGCAGCGGGCCGGCCTTGGCCGAACACCACGCCGACCCCGACGGCTTCACCAACCCGCTGCAGCACCTGCGTTTCAACCCGGGGCTGGATCAGCAGGAGTTCGAACGCGCCTCCAACGACGCCCTGCAGGTGTACGACCCGCTGGAGTCGTGGAACCGCCGCGTCTACCACTTCAACTACCGCTTCGATCAGTGGGTGTTCCTGCCGCTGGTGGACGGCTACCGCTACGTCACCCCGAACCTGGTGGAAAGCGGCATCCACAACTTCTTCAGCAACCTCGGCGAAGTGCCGACCCTGGCCAACAGCCTGCTGCAGCTCAAGGGCCAGCGGGCGATGAACAGCACCGCGCGGCTGCTGTTCAACACCATCCTCGGCATCGGCGGCATCTGGGACCCGGCCAGCCGGATGGGCCTGCCCCGGCTGCGCGAAGACTTCGGCCAGACCCTCGGCCACTACGGCATGCCGGCCGGCCCCTACCTGATGCTGCCGCTGCTCGGCCCCTCCAACCTGCGCGACACCGGCGGGCTGGTGGCGGACTACAGCCTGGAAAGCGCGGTCAACTACCTCGACGTGGCCGACGCCAGCAGCCGCAACCCCGGTATCACGGCGCTGCGCGCGGTGGACGAGCGGGCGCACACCAGCTTCCGCTACGGCCAGCTCAACTCGCCGTTCGAGTACGAGAAGCTGCGCTACTTCTATCACGAGTCGCGCAAGCTGAAGATTGCCGAATGACAGGCCGCCGAGCAGCGGGATCAACCCGTTGACCGCGGGGCCGCCCCGCGGTTTTAAGCTGACGGCCTCTCGCCAGCAGAAGGAGTGCAGCATGCGCGTCGCCCAACTGGCCAAGGCCGCCGCCGTCAGCGGCGATACCGTGCGCCACTACACCGACCTCGGCCTGCTCAAACCGCGGCGCGATCCGCACAACGGCTACCAGCTTTACGCCACCGAGGACCTCAAGCGCCTGCGCTTTATCGCCCGCGCTCGCCGCCTGGGCTTCAGCCTCAAGGACGTGCAGGCCATCCTCGCCCGCGCCGACAGCGGTGCCGAGCCCTGCGCCGAGGTGCGCGAACTGCTCGGCGAGCGCCTGCACGCGCTCGAGGCGCATATCGCCGAATGCCAGCGCCTGGCCGGAGTGATGCAGCGCGCCCTCGCCGACTGGGCCGCGCGGCCGCAATGCGCGGCCGACGGCCAGGCCATCTGCCAGCTGATCGAGGATTTCGAACTGCCCGGCGAAAGCCGCCCGGCCAGCCCCTGCCCCGCCCACTGAAATATCGAACAGATCGATCAATAGCCCGAAAAACTTGCGACATTTGATCGACAAGATCGGCGTAGCATGGTCTCCATCGCCTCGACCGACGGAGTCCACACCATGACCCAAGCCCGCCGCATCCTCAGCATCCAACCCGGCCAGCCGGCCTCGGACGGCGCCGGTGTGCGCCTCAACCGGGTGATCGGTGGCCCGGGCCTGGAGCGCTTCGATCCCTTCCTGATGCTCGACGAGTTCTCCAGCAGCGACCCGGACGACTACATCGCCGGCTTCCCGCCGCACCCGCACCGCGGCTTCGAGACCATCACCTATATGCTCGAAGGGCGCATGCGCCATGAGGACCACCTGGGCAACGTCGGCCTGCTCGGCACGGGCGGCGTGCAGTGGATGACCGCCGCGCGCGGCATCGTCCACAGCGAGATGCCCGAACAGGAGTCCGGCGCCATGCGCGGTTTCCAGCTGTGGCTCAACCTGCCGGCCAGGGACAAGCTGGGCGACCCCGGCTACCGCGATATTCCGGCCGAGGAGATTCCGCGCCTGACCACGGCAGGTGGTGTCGAGGTGGTGGTGATCGCCGGCCAGTTCGACGACGGCCAGCTCCGCCAGGCCGGCGCCGTGCAGCGCCCGCACACCCAGCCGCAGCTGTTCGACCTGCACCTGCCGCCCGGCAGCCGGATCGCCCCGCGCCTGGCCGACGGCCAGCGGGTGATGCTGTACGTCTATGAAGGCTTGCTCGAACTGCCCGAGGCCGGCGCGCAACCCGTCAGTGCCGGACGCCTGGTGCGGCTGTCCGACGCGGGTGAATTGCATCTGGCCAGCGCCCAGGGCGCACGGGTGCTGCTGATCGCCGGCACGCCACTGCACGAGCCCATCGTGCAGTACGGCCCGTTCGTGATGAACCGCCGCGAGGAGATCGAGCAGGCCCTGCGCGATTTCCGCGACGGCGTGCTGGCCTGATCCGGCGCAGTGTCAGGCCGGCTGCGCCACCTCGGCCAGGCCGAGAAAGGCGCACAGGTCGGCCTTGCGCGCCATGGCGTCCTGGTAGCCCAGCTCGATCAGCTCGCTGCAGTAGCCGGGCTCGAACAGCAGGTAGCTGAGCACCCCGGCGCCGCCCGCCTTGGTCGCCCCCGGCCCGCGCAGGAACAGGCGCAGCGCCCGCGGCAGCTCGCGCTGGTGGCGCGCGGCGATCTGATCCAGCGGCCGGCTCGGGGCGATCACCAGCACGTCCACCGGATTGAGACCGAGGCCGCGCGGGCGATGCTCCGTCGGCACCAGGCCGCTCAACTGGTTGAGCCGGTCGAGCAGCTCGATATCGCTTTCCAGGCTGTCGATAAAGGTGCTGTTGAGCAGATGGCCGCCGATCTGCGCCAGGCTCGGCGGGCGATTGCTGAGCGGGCGCGGCGCCGGCTGGCTGGGCTCGAGCTGGGCGTTGCCGCTGACCCCGATCACCAGCACGCGGCTGGCGCCCAGGTGCAGCGCCGGGCTGATCGGCGCCGACTGGCGCACCGCGCCGTCGCCGAAATACTCGCGGTTGATCTTCACCGGCGGGAAGAGCAGCGGGATCGAGGCGCTGGCCAGCAGGTGTTCCAGCTGCAGGCGGGTCGGCACGCCGACGCGGCGGTGGCGGAACCAGGGGTCGATGGTGGCGCGGCCCTGGTAGAAGGTCACCGCCTGGCCGCTCTCGTAGCCGAAGGCGGTCACCGCCACGGCGCGCAACTGGCGATGGCGCACCGCCGCGGCGATGCCGGAGAAATCCAGCTCGCGCGCCAGCAGCTCGCGCAGCGGCGAGCTGTCGAGCAGCGCCACCGGCACCTCGCGGCCCAGGCCGAGCAGGCTGTGGCCGACGAAGCGCGCCGCCTGGCGCAGCACCCCCGGCCAGTCGCTGCGGTACACCATATGGGTGTGAAAACCCTGCCACACCGCGGTCAGGCGCCGTACCGCCTCGCTGAAATGCAGCGCCCCGCAGGCCAGGCCGACCGCGTTCACCGCGCCGGCCGAGGTGCCGACTATCACCGGGAAGGGGTTGTGCGCGGCATCCGGCAGCAGGTCGGCGATGGCCGCCAGCACGCCGACCTGATAGGCCGCCCGCGCCCCGCCGCCGGAGAGGATCAGCCCGGTGACAGGCTCGTGGGGGCGGGCAATGACGGTCATCGGGGCAGATCCTGGGGTTTATTCGAGTATAGGCGAGCTACTTGCGCTTCCCGTACAGCCTGGCCTCGCCCTCGGGGCGGGTCTTGAAGCGCCGGTGCGCCCACAGGTACTGTTCGGGGCAAGCGCTGACCACCTGCTCGATCCACTGGTTGATGCGCAGGCAGTCGGCCTCCTCGCTGTCGCCGGGGAAGTCCGCCAGCGGCGGGTGGATGACCAGGCGGTAGCCGCTGCCGTCGGCCAGGCGCTGCTGGGTGAAGGGAATCACCCGCGCCTTGCCCAGGCGGGCGAACTTGCTGGTGGCGGTGACGGTGGCCGCGGGGATGCCGAACAGCGGCACGAAGATGCTCTGCTTGCGCCCGTAGTCCTGGTCCGGCGCGTACCAGATGGCGCGGCCGGCGCGCAGCACCTTGAGCATGGCGCGGATGTCCTCACGCTCGATGGCGCTGGCGTCGGGGTTGTGCCGCTCGCGGCCACGGCGCTGGATGAAGTCGAACAGCGGATTCTTGTGCTCGCGGTACATGCCGTCGATGGTGTGGTGCTGACCGAGCAGCGCGGCGCCTATCTCCAGGGTGGTGAAGTGCACGGCCATCAGGATCGCCCCCTGGCCTTCGGCCTGCGCCTGCTTGAGGTGCTCCAGCCCCTCGATGTGCGCCAGCGGCGCCAGGCGCGCCTTGGGCCACCACCAGCTCATGGCCATCTCGAAGAAGGCGATGCCGGTGGAGGCGAAGTTCTCCTTGAGCAGACGTTCGCGCTCGGCGGCGCTCAGCTGCGGGAAGCACAGCTCCAGATTGCGCGCGGCGATGCGCCGGCGCGAGCCGGCCGTGCGGTACATCAGCCAGCCCAGCGCGCGCCCGAGCCGCAGCAGCAGCGCGTAGGGCAACTGCACCACCAGCCACAGCAGGCCCAGGCCGAGCCACAGCGGCCAGAAGCGCGGATGAAGGAAATAGGCGCGAAAGCGTGGGCGATCCATGAAAGGTTTCCGAGCACGAGCAAAGCCGCACATTCTAACGCAGTTTTCCCGCCGACTCGGAAGCCAGGGTGTCGGCGGCTTGCGGCTTGCAGCTCGAGTCGCTATAAGTCCGGGCAACTTTCCGACTCGCCACAAGGCCCATCGCCCTCCCATGAGCCAAGCCGATCTCCTCGCCCAAGACCCCGTGTTCCAGCTCAAGGGCAGCATGCTCGCCATCACCGTGATGGAGCTGGCGCACAACGACCTGGCCCGCCTCGACGCGCAACTGGCGGAAAAGGTCGCCCAGGCCCCGGCCTTCTTCAGCAACACCCCGCTGGTGCTGGCCCTGGACAAACTGCCGGACGGCGAAGGCGAACTGGACTTGGCCGAGCTGATGGCCGTCTGCCGCCGCCACGGCCTGCGCACCCTGGCCATCCGCGCCAGCCGCGAGGCCGATATCGCCGCCGCCGAGGCCATGGATCTGCCGGTGCTGCCGCCCTCCGGCGCGCGCGAACGACCGCTCGACCCGGCACCGAAGAAGGTCGAGAAGCCGGCCGAACCCGAACACAAGCCGAGCAAGATCATCACCAGCCCGGTGCGTGGCGGCCAGCAGGTCTACGCCCAGGGCGGCGACCTGATCGTCCTGGCCCCGGTCAGCGCCGGGGCGGAACTTCTCGCCGACGGCAACATCCATGTTTACGCGCCCATGCGCGGCCGCGCCCTGGCCGGCGTCAAGGGCAACGGCAAGGCACGGATTTTCTGTCAGCAAATGGGCGCCGAAATGCTGTCGATCGCCGGTCATTACAAGGTCGCCGAAGACCTGCGCCGCGACCCACTATGGGGCGATGCGGTGCATGTCAGCCTGTCGGGTGACGTGTTGAACATCACCCGCCTTTAACGGATACTGCGGCCAATTTTCAGGGACACAAAAAGGCATCCGGAAGCCCAATAACAGCCTACGGATTCCCGCTTTTTCTTCATTTCTTGGGGTGAATCACCTTGGCCAAAATCCTCGTAGTTACTTCCGGCAAGGGTGGTGTCGGTAAAACCACCACCAGCGCCGCCATCGGTACCGGCCTCGCCCTGCGCGGGCACAAGACCGTCATCGTCGACTTCGACGTCGGCCTGCGTAACCTCGACCTGATCATGGGCTGCGAACGCCGCGTGGTGTACGACTTCGTCAACGTGGTCAACGGCGAAGCCACCCTGACCCAGGCGCTGATCAAGGACAAGCGCATCGAAAACCTGTTCGTGCTGGCTGCCAGCCAGACCCGCGACAAGGACGCGCTGACCCAGGAAGGCGTGGAGAAGGTGATCGGCGAACTGTCGCAGAACTTCGACTACGTGGTCTGCGACTCGCCAGCCGGCATCGAGAAGGGCGCGCACCTGGCCATGTACTTCGCCGACGAGGCGATCGTCGTGACCAACCCGGAAGTCTCCTCGGTACGCGACTCCGACCGCATGCTCGGCCTGCTGGCGAGCAAGTCGCGCCGTGCCGAGAAGGGCGAGGAGCCGATCCGGGAACACCTGCTGCTGACCCGCTACAACCCCGAGCGCGTGACCAAGGGCGAGATGCTCGGCGTCGAGGACGTCGAGGAAATCCTCGCCATCCGTCTGCTCGGCGTGATTCCCGAGTCGCAGGCGGTGCTCAAGGCCTCCAACCAGGGCGTGCCGGTGATCCTCGACGAGCAGAGCGACGCCGGCCAGGCGTACAGCGACGCGGTCGAACGCCTGCTCGGCAAGGAAGTGCCGCATCGCTTCCTCGACGTGCAGAAGAAAGGACTCATGCAACGCTTATTCGGAGCTCGCTAAATGAATATTTTCGACTTCTTTCGCGAACGCAAAAAGGAAACCCCGGCGTCGATCGCGAAAGAGCGTCTGCAAATCATCGTCGCCCACGAACGCGGCCAGCGCAGCCAGCCGGACTACCTGCCGGCGCTACAGCAGGAACTGGTCGAAGTGATCCGCAAGTACGTCAATATCGACTCGGATCAGGTCCAGGTCGCCCTGGAGAACCAGGGCAGTTGCTCGATCCTGGAGCTGAATATCACCCTGCCGGATCGCTGATAGCTACCGGCCCGGTTCACGGCGGCTTCGGCCGCCGTGTTCGTTTATAGTCCCAGGCACCTGTAGGCACGAGCTCTGCTCGCGAACGCCGGTAGCCTGCAGACTTCGCGAGCAGAGCTCGCTCCTACAAGACCGCTGCGAACGCCCCATGCCCCTTAGCCAGATCGAAATACTCCACCAGGACGCCGCCCTGCTGGTGATCAACAAGCCCACCCTGCTGCTCTCGGTGCCCGGCCGCGCCGATGACAACAAGGACTGCCTGGTCACCCGCCTGCAGGACAACGGCTACCCCGAGGCGCGCATCGTCCATCGCCTGGACTGGGAAACCTCCGGCATCATCGTGCTGGCCCGCGACGCCGACAGCCACCGCGAGCTGTCGCGCCAGTTCCACGACCGCGAGACCGAGAAGGCCTACACCGCGCTGTGCTGGGGCCAGCTCGAGGGCGATAGCGGCAGCATCGACCTGCCGCTGCGCTACGACCCGCCGAGCAAGCCTCGCCACGTGGTCGACCATGAGCTGGGCAAGCACGCCCTGACCCACTGGCGCGTGCTCGAGCGCTGCGGCGACTGGTGCCGGGTCGAGCTCACCCCCATCACCGGCCGCTCGCACCAGCTGCGCGTGCATATGCTGTCCATCGGCCATCCGCTGCTGGGCGACCGCCTCTATGCCCACGAACAGGCCCTGGCCGCCCATCAGCGCCTGTGCCTGCATGCCAGCATGCTGAGCCTGACCCACCCGAAGAGCGGCGCGCGGATGCGCTTCGAGTGTCCGGCGCCGTTCTGATTGCCCGCCCGGTGCGCACGGCGCACGCCGTAGGGTGGATGACGCCTTTTTCATCCACCGTTCTGGCGCTCTGGTGGATCGGTGAAGCGTGATCCACCCTACGCGTTGCCCTGCGCACCACCAGCACTAAAAGCGCGATAGACGCGAACTATCGCCCGCAAACGAGCGCGCAGCCGGCACAGGCCGAGGCAAATTGGTAAACTCGCGCCATCGTTGCCCGGAGTCCCTATGCGCGAAGAACTGAACCAAGGCCTGATCGACTTTCTCAACGCCTCGCCTACCCCCTTTCATGCCACCACCAGCCTGGCCATGCGCCTGGAGGCGGCCGGTTATCGTCACCTCGACGAGCGCGCGCCCTGGCACACCGAGGCCGGCGGCCGCTACTACGTGACCCGCAACGACTCCTCGCTGATCGCCTTCAAGCTCGGCAAGCGCCCGGCCGTCGACGGCGGCATTCGCCTGGTCGGTGCGCATACCGACAGCCCCTGCCTGCGGGTCAAGCCCAACCCCGAGCTGCAGCGCCAGGGCTTCTTCCAGCTCGGCGTGGAAGTCTACGGCGGCGCCCTGCTCGCCCCCTGGTTCGACCGCGACCTGTCGCTGGCCGGCCGCGTGACCTACCGCCGCGACGGCAAGGTCGAGAGCCAGCTGATCGACTTCTACCAGCCCATCGCCGTGATCCCCAGCCTGGCCATCCACCTCAATCGCGAGGCCAACCAGGGCTGGGCGATCAACCCGCAGAACGAGCTGCCGCCGATCCTCGCCCAACTGGCCAGCAGCGAGACCGCCGACTTCCGCGCCCTGCTCAGCGAACAGCTGGCCATGGAGCACGACTTCAATGCCGATGCGGTGCTGGACTACGAACTGAGTTTCTACGACACCCAGAGCGCCGCCATCGTCGGCCTCAACCAGGATTTCATCGCCGGCGCGCGCCTGGACAACCTGCTGTCCTGCTACGCCGGCCTGCAGGCGCTGATCGACTCCAGCGACGAGGAAACCTGCGTGCTGGTCTGCACCGACCACGAAGAGGTCGGCTCCTGCTCGGCCTGCGGCGCCGACGGCCCCTTCCTCGAACAGGTGCTGCGCCGCGTGCTGCCGGAGGGCGACGCCTTCGTGCGGACCATCCAGCGTTCGCTGCTGGTGTCGGCCGACAACGCCCACGGCGTGCATCCCAACTATGCCGACAAGCATGACGGCAACCACGGGCCCAAACTCAACGCCGGCCCGGTGATCAAGATCAACAGCAACCAGCGCTACGCCACCAACAGCGAGACCGCCGGCTTCTTCCGCCACCTGTGCCTGGAGAACGAGGTGCCGGTGCAGAGCTTCGTGGTGCGCAGCGACATGGCCTGCGGCTCCACCATCGGCCCGCTCACCGCCAGCCAGCTGGGCGTACGCACCGTCGATATCGGCCTGCCCACCTTCGCCATGCACTCGATCCGCGAACTGGCCGGCAGCCACGACCTGGAGCACCTGGTGAAAGTGCTGAGTGCGTTTTACTCCAGCCCCGAATTGCCCTGAGAGCGAGCCCCGCGATGATCGAACATATCCGCAACAGCCTGCAGGAAGCCCAGCGCGCGCTGGAGGCCTTCCTCGCCAACGAGCAGACCCTGGGCAATATCCAGCAGGCCGCCGAGCTGCTGATCGAAAGCTTCGAGGCCAAGGGCAAGGCGTTTTCCTGCGGCAACGGCGGCTCGATGTGCGACGCCATGCATTTCGCCGAGGAACTGACCGGGCGCTACCGCAACAACCGCCCCGGCATCGCCGCGGTGTCGATCAGCGACCCCAGCCATATCAGCTGCGTGGCCAACGACTTCGGCTACGACCACATCTTCTCGCGCTATATCGAGTCCCATGGCCGCGCCGGCGACGTGCTGATCGCCATCAGCACCAGCGGCAAGAGCCCCAACGTGGTCAAGGCCGCCGAAGCGGCCAAGGCCCTGGGGGTGAAAGTGGTGGCCCTGACCGGCAAGCCCGGCTCGCTGCTGGAGAGCCTGGCGGACGTGTGCATCTGCGCGCCCGGCGGCGACTACGCCGACCGCGTGCAGGAGCTGCATATCAAGGTGCTGCACATCCTCATCGAGCTGATCGAGCGCAAGCTCAGCCCGCAGAACTACGCCTGAACCCGGGCGCCCCGCTCGCTAGCGGTCGATCACCTGCCCACGCATCGGCGCCAGGCGCGCCAGCAGGCGGTTCTGCGCCGGCGTCGGCACCCCCTCGGCGTCCATCGCGTCCTGCAGGTGCTCGACCAGGGCGTTGAAATCGCTGGGGGTCAGGCGCAGGCCCTTGTGGCTCTCCTCCATGCTGTCGCCGGTGTAGACGCAGGGGCCGCCGCTCTCGAAGCACAGCTGCTCGATGAGTTTGTCGCGCAGGCGCTCGATGTCGATGTCGAGAAAGTGCCGGGCGATGCGCGGATCGCGCGCGCTGCCCAGCAGCATGCCCTCGACTATCCGCACGATACCCGGCTCCGCACCCAGGGCGCGGTACAGGCCGTCGTCGCGCGGCGCCTGCTGGGCGCAGGCCGCCAGCAGCAGCGGCAGGCAGAGCATGGCCAGGCGCATGTTCAGAAACTCCCCTGCACGGACAGGTAGACGCCGTCCTGGTGGTCCAGCGTGGCGATCTCGCCGAGCCGCGCGTAGGCCAGCACCAGGGCCAGGTGCTTGTTCGGAAAGTAGCCGACGAACAGATCGGCCCAGTCGCTCTCGCCGGCGAAACTCAGGTTGTCAGGCTTTTCCCGGTACTCGATGCCCACCGCCCAGTGCCGATCCAGCAGCACCGCAACCGAGCCTTCCTTGAGCCAGGAATGGCGGTCGCGCCGGTCGCCGCCGAAGCCCAGCAGGCCCAGTTCGTTGGCCCGGCTGTAGCGCAGGTTGGCGTTGAGCAGCAGGTTGTAGCCGAAGGCACCGCCGAGAATCAGCCGGCTGGCCGCCAGGTAGCCTTCGCTGTCCTCGCGGCGCTGCGCGCCGACCAGGCTGGGCACGAGGAAGTCGCGCTGGCGCTTGTGCTGCAGGCCGAGGGCAATCTGCGGCAGGCGGTCGTAGATCAGATCGCCGGCCAGGCGCAGCTTGAGGCCGAGCACGTCCTGGCTGAGGCTGTTGTCCGGCAGGCGCAGGTCGCGGGCCAGGGTGCCGAGGTCGAAGCGCTGACGTGCGTAGGACAGCTCGATGCGGTTGCCGTAGGCCGCCGCCACGCCGGCCACGTCGAGGCGGTAGTCGCCGGTCTCGACGCGGGTGGCGAACACGTCTGCGCCCCACTCGCCGCGCTCGCCGTAACCGGCCAGCACCGCCCAGGGCGTGATCCCGCCGCCTGCGGCGCCCTCCAGGCTGGTGGCGCCGCCGGTGGCCAGCAGGCGACCTTCGCCGGCGGCGGCCAGCTCGGCGCACAGGCACAGGCCCAACAGATAAGCGAGTCGCATGCTTCAATGCACCTTGGCCAGGGGGGAACGATAGGGTTGCGCCAGCCAGGCCTCGAAGGCCGCGGCGGCCAGCGGCCGGCTGATCAGGTAGCCCTGCGCGGTGTCGCAGTGCCAGCGCTGCAACAGGCTCAGGCTGGGCGCCAGTTCGACGCCCTCGGCCACCACCTTGAGGCCCAGGCTGTGGCTCATTTCAATCGTCGAGCGGACGATCACCGAGTCCTCGCTGTGGTCGTCCAGCTCGCGCACGAAACTCTGGTCGATCTTCAGCTCCTGCACCGGCATGCGCTTGAGCTGCGCCAGCGAGGAGTAGCCGGTGCCGAAATCGTCCACCGACAGGCCGATGCCACAGCCGCGCAGGCCGTGCAGCACCTGCAGCGCACGCTCGGGGTCGAGCATCACGCCGCTCTCGGTGATCTCGAAGATCAGCTGCTCCGGCGCCACCCGGTAGTGCGCCAGCAGCGCGCCGACCCGCGCCGGCAGGTCGGCGTCGAGCAGGTCCTCGGTGGAGATGTTCAGCGACAGCTGCACCCAGACGCCGCGCCCGTCCCATTCCTGCAACTGGCGCATGGCCTCCTCGATGACCCAGGCGGTGAGCAGCTGGATGCTGCCGGTGCGCTCGGCCAACGGGATGAATTCGCCGGGCGAGACCATGCCCAGCTGCGGGTGCTGCCAGCGCAGCAGCGCCTCGGCCTGGCGCACGAGGCCCTCGCGGATGTCCAGCTTGGGCTGGTAGTGCAGCAGCAGCTGGCCCTGCGCGGCGGCGTGGCGCAGGTCGCGGATCAGGCGGATCTGCCGCTGCTGGGCGGCGTCGCGGCCCTGCTGGTAGAGCTGCAGGCGACCGGGTTGCTGGGCGGCGTCCTGCATGGCGATGCGCGCACGGCGCAGCAGGTCGTCCGGCGTGTCACCGTCGGCCGGGTAGGCGGCGATGCCGATACGGCAGTCCAGGGCGACGTCCAGGGTGCCGATGCGCAGCGGCTTGAGCAGCAGCTGGTGCAGGCGGTCGGCGCTGGCCACCGCGCTGTCGCCATCGCACTGCTCCAGCAGCAGGAGGAACTCGTCGCCCAACAGGCGCGCCAGGCTGTCGCCGGGGCGCAGGGTCGCTTGCAGGCGCCGGGCCAGCTGCTGCAGGGCCAGGTCGCCGCCGCCCTGGCCGCAGCTCTCGTTGATCGCGGCGAAGTTGCCCACGCCCAGGTACAGCAGCGCGGTGGGTCGCCCGGCGGTGATCGCGCTGCCCAGCCGTTCCAGCGCCAGGGTGCGGTTGGGCAGACCGGTCAGCGCGTCGTGCAGGGCGTTGTGCGCCAGCTGCCGCTCACGCTCGGCGATGCCGCGCTGCATGTCGTTGACCGCCAGCGCCAGCAGGCCCAGCTCGTCGCTGCGGGCCAGGGCCACCGGCTGCTGGTAGTCGCCGCGGCCGATGCGCTGGGCGGCAGCGGCCAGCTCGCGCACCGGCCGCGACACGCTGCGCGCCAGCAGCAGGGCGCCGACCAGCGAGGCGAGCATGGCCCCCAGGCTGATCAGCAGGATGCGTCGATCCAGCGGCGCGAACGCCGCCTCGGCCTCGCCGAGGGATTTGTGCAGCAGCGCCTCGACCCGGTAACCGGGGCCGCTGGCCAGTTGCAGGTGCTGGCCGAAGTAGTGCTCGGTGCCGTCGTCGAGGCGTTGCGGCATCGCGCCGGCCGCCTCCATCTGTGCCTCCAGCAGGGCCTGGGCGCTGGCCGGCAGGGTGCTGATCCAGGTCGGCGCAGCGCCGTCGCGACTGGCCACCAGACTCAGTTCCAGGTGGGTCAGCTCACGCAGTTGCAGGGCGAATTCGCGGTCCACGGCAAAGCCCATCAGCACCCGGGCAATCGGCAGCGGCGCGCTCACCGTGGCATCCACCAGCAGGTAGATCTGCCTGCCGATGGGCAGCAGGAACAGCCGCGGGCCGTCGCGCCGCGGCAACTGCAACTGGCCGTCGAGACGGGCCAGCGCCTCGGCATCGATGCCCGGGTCGGTGCTCACCTGCAGGCTGCCATCCAGGCCCAGGAGGAACACGGCGCCGGCGTTGATCCGCGCGCCCTGGTTGGCCAGCGCCGAACGGATGGTCGGCGCATCGCCGCTGGCCACCGCATCCTTGAAGCCGAAATCGGCCGCCAGCACCTGGGCGGCCTGCTGCAGCTGGTCGCTGCGCAGCGCCAGCAGTTGCTCGAAGACCCGGCTGCCGACGTTCAGCTGTTCCTGCGCCTGGGCGCGCAGCGCCGCATCGGTGGCTGCCTTCACCGCGACATAGAGGGCGCCGATCACCACCAGCAGGAGCAGGACGAGAACGCCGGCGATACGCGCCTGGAAGCTACTGCGCAGCATCTTCGGCGGCTTTCCTGAAGGCCTCGCCGAACGCGCTCGGCGCCGGCGGCGCGGGTGGCTCGGCGGGGCCGCTGCTGGCCAGGACGAACCGCTGGCTCGGCGCCAGGGCGTCGAACTGCAGCTCGCCGGCGGCCTGCGGCAGCAGCTGCGGGTTGCCCGGGTGCCACAGGGTCACGGCGTAGCGCCCGGCGGGCAGCTCGGCGATGGCGGCGCGGCCGTGCTCGTCACTGACGGCGAACCAGGGGTCGTCGGTGACGTAGATATAGCCGAGCATCCAGTCGTGGATATTGCAGCCGAGCACCACCAGCCCGGGCTTGTCGAACAGCACCGGCTCGCTCGGCGTGCCCTGGTACAGGCGCAGCTCGAAACGCTTGGCCGGCGAGAAGGAATAGACCTGGTGGCGGATGTCGTCGCTGTTGGGAAAGGACACCGAGGTACCGGTGCGCACCGCCAGCACATGGGGCAGGAACTGCTTGTTGCGCTGATCCATGCGCGCCGGCGACGGCGCCTGGGGGGCGTCCAGCGGGCCGCGCAGGCTGATCACCGCATCGGCCAGCGGCTGGCCGGCGGCGTCCACCAGCTCGGCCTGCAGCGCCGCGGCATGCGCCGAGCCGTGCAGGACCAGGGCGGCGAACAGAACGAGGGGGAGCAGGCGGGAATTGCAACCAGTCATGCGCGTACCTTGGCCCGAGCCGAAGGCCGGACGTTCACAGGATTACATGCCGTCCTGGCAACCGAGTTTGGCGTACTGAGATGACAGCCTAGCTGGCCGGCGGCGAACCGGCCAGCGGCAATTGGCCAGCAGCGGCGCTATTCGCTGCGCAGGCGCTTGGGCGTGAGGCCGAGGTAGCGGCGCATCGCCGTGGTCAGCGCGCTCTGGCTGGAGAAGCCGCATTCCTCGGCGATCCGCACCAGCGGCAGCTTGCTCTCGCGCAGCAGCCGCGCGGCGCGGTCGAGGCGGGTCTTGAGCAGATACTGGTGCGGGGTGAGGCCGACGCTGTCCTTGAACTGGGCGTGGAAATGGCTGGGGCTCAGGCACATCACCTGGGCCAGTTCGGCGACGCTGATACGCCGCGCCAGGTGCTCGCCGATATAGCCGTCCAGGCGCTGCAGATCCAGGCTGCCCTGCGGCCGCCAGCGCTGCTCGCCGAACAGGCGCAGGTGCAGCGCGCGCAGCAGCACGCCGCCGAGGGAACGGGCCAGGATCGAGTCGCTGCCGTAGCGTTCCAGCTCGGCGCCGGCGTAACTCAGCAGGTGCTGGAAATCGACGTCCAGCGCTGGATAGCGCGGGGTCTCGAACAGGCGGTGGAGCAGTTCCAGGTCTTCGCTGGGGGTGTCCTGCTCGTCGAGGTCGAGGATCAGCATGCGGTTGTCGCCCATGCCGGCGAACTGGTGGGCGGCGTCGCCCGGCACCAGGCAGGCGCGCATGCGGCACACCTCGCCGCCGCGGCCGCCGACCTCGAATTCGGCGCGGCCGACCAGGGACATCACCAGCTGGTGATGGTCGTGGGCATGGACATGGGCCTGTTCATCCAGGCGGATCACTCGGGCTTGCAGCATCGCGAAAGACTGGCGGCACGAAACAAGGGTTGCACTTTACTCCTTAATCGCAAAAAACGCCGCAACCCACGACCAGCGGACGGGTTGCACCTTTTCCAACGCACGCACCAGATTGGGCAGCGAAATCCGCCCAGGCGCCATTAATGGGCACAGCCGGCGCCGCGGCGCAACCGCCGTGCCCAGGCAATCCGGGCATTGCCGGCGGCTGGCAGGAGAGTTGCTTGAGCGAGATCCAATCGACATGGCTCAGCCAGCGGATTCAACCAAGCGAGGCCCCATGAATCTGGAACTCTCTATCGCCCTGGCCTTGGGCGCCGTGCTGCTGACCCTCGGCCACTGGCTCAGCCAGCGCGCCGAACGCCGCCATCACCTGGCCCTGGGCCAACTGGAAAGCCAGACCCTGCAACGCTGCCTGGAACTGCTGCAGGCGCTGCAGAAGCATCGCGGCCTCGGCGCGCAGCAAGACATCGCCAGCGTCAGTCAGCGCAACGCCCTGGCCCGCCAACTCGATGCGCTGTGGCTGAACTGGCCCGGCGCCAGCCTGCAGCTGCCGGCGCTGCAGCAGCACTGGCCGCAGCTGCGGCGCAAGCCCGCCGACTTCGAGGCGCACAGCAAGCTGATCGAGGCCCTGCTGGAAGCCATCGAGCAGCTGGAAGACCGCCTCTACCAGCACGAACACCCGGCCATCCGCGGCCTCGGCGAGGCCTGCCGCGCCTTGGAAGACCTCGCCCGCCTGCGCGGCCTGGCGGTGCGCGCGGCCAACTACTCGCGCTGCCCGCCCGGGCTGCAGATGCAGATGCGCTTTCTCTGCGAGCGCCTCGACGAACAGGGCCAGGACCAGCCGCTGCACGCCCTGCTCGAGCGCCTGCGCCATGAGCTGATCGACGCGCCGCAGGTGCGCCTGGCCCCCGCCGAATGCTTCGCCCTGCTCACGCCGCTGATCGAGCAGCGCCTGCAGGGGATTCGCCTGAATCTCGCTTGAACAGAGCCGTTGAAAAACCCCGAGCACCGCCCCATCTAGCACTTAACGTGCAAGCAAAGGTGCTCCATGAACGATCAGGACATCACCCCCGACGCCGCCGCAGAAGGCGCCCAGACGCACGGCACCAGCCTGGTGCTGCCCGCCCAGCGCCTGCCGGACAAGCTCTACGTCATCCCCATCCACAACCGCCCGTTCTTCCCCGCTCAGGTGCTGCCGGTGATCGTCAACCAGCAGCCCTGGGGCAAGACCCTGGAGCGCGTCGGCAACACCGACCACCGCTGCCTGGCGGTGTTCTACGTCGACACCCCGCCCGGCGACAGCGGCGAATTCGACCTCGACAAGCTGCCCGAGCACGGCACCCTGGTGCGCGTGCACCATGCCAGCGAGGACGGCGGCAAGCTGCAGTTCGTCGCCCAGGGCCTGGCGCGGGTGCGCATCCGCGGCTGGCTCAGCCGCAAGCCGCCGTACCTGGCCGAGGTGGAGTACCCGCAGGCGCCGGCCGACCCGCGCGACGAGGTCAAGGCCTACGGCATGGCGCTGATCAACGCGATCAAGGAGCTGCTGCCGCTCAACCCGCTGTACAGCGAGGAGCTGAAGAACTACCTCAACCGCTTCAGCCCCAACGACCCCTCGCCGCTCACCGACTTCGCCGCCGCCCTCACCACCGCGCCGGGCGCCGAGCTGCAGGAGGTGCTGGATACCGTGCCGATGCTCAGGCGCATGGAGAAGGTGCTGCCGCTGCTGCGCAAGGAGGTCGAGGTGGCGCGCCTGCAGAACGAGCTGTCGGCCGAGGTCAACCGCAAGATCGGCGAGCGTCAGCGCGAATTCTTCCTGCAGGAACAGCTCAAGCTGATCCAGCAGGAACTGGGCATCGTCAAGGACGACCGCAGTGCCGACGCCGACGAGTTCCGCGCCCGCCTGGAGGGCAAGACCCTGCCCGAGCAGGCGCGCAAGCGCATCGACGAGGAACTGAACAAGCTGGCCATCCTCGAGACCGGCTCGCCGGAATACGCCGTCACCCGCAACTACCTGGACTGGGCCACGAACCTGCCCTGGGGCGTCTACGGCCAGGACAAGCTCGACCTGGCCCATGCGCGCAAGGTGCTGGATGCGCACCACGCCGGCATGGATGACATCAAGCAACGCATAGTCGAGTTCCTCGCCGTCGGCGCCTTCAAGGGCGAGATCGCCGGCAGCATCGTGCTGCTGGTCGGCCCGCCCGGGGTGGGCAAGACCAGCATCGGCAAGTCCATCGCCGAAAGCCTGGGCCGGCCCTTCTATCGTTTCTCGGTCGGCGGCATGCGCGACGAGGCGGAGATCAAGGGCCACCGCCGCACCTATATCGGCGCCATGCCCGGCAAGCTGGTGCAGGCGCTCAAGGAAGCCGAGGTGATGAACCCGGTGATCATGCTCGACGAGATCGACAAGATGGGCGCCAGCTACCAGGGCGACCCGGCCTCGGCGCTGCTGGAGACCCTCGACCCGGAGCAGAACGTCGAATTCCTCGACCACTACCTGGACCTGCGCCTGGACCTGTCCAAGGTGCTGTTCGTCTGCACCGCCAACACCCTCGACTCGATTCCCGGGCCGCTGCTCGACCGCATGGAGGTGATCCGCCTGTCCGGCTATATCACCGAGGAGAAGCTGGCCATCGCCAAGCGCCACCTGTGGCCCAAGCAGCTGGCCAAGGCCGGCGTGCCCAAGGCGCGCTTGGGGATCAGCGACGCGGCGCTACGTGGGGTGATCGAGGGCTATGCCCGCGAGGCCGGCGTGCGCCAGCTGGAGAAGCAGCTGGGCAAGCTGGTGCGCAAGGCGGTGGTGAAACTGCTGGACGATCCCGAAGCGAAGATCCGCATCGGTGCCAAGGACCTGGAAGAAGCCCTGGGCATGCCGGTATTTCGCAACGAGCAACTGCTGGCCGGCACCGGCGTCATCACCGGGCTGGCCTGGACCAGCATGGGCGGCGCCACCCTGCCGATCGAGGCGACGCGCATCCACACCCTCAACCGCGGCTTCAAGCTCACCGGCCAGCTCGGCGAGGTGATGAAGGAGTCGGCGGAGATCGCCTACAGCTACGTCAGCTCGCACCTGAAGCAGTACGGCGGCGACCCGGCTTTCTTCGACCAAGCCTTCGTCCACCTGCACGTGCCGGAAGGCGCCACGCCCAAGGACGGCCCCAGCGCCGGCATCACCATGGCCTGCGCGCTGCTGTCGCTGGCACGCAACCAACCGGCGAAAAAGGGCGTGGCGATGACCGGCGAGCTGACCCTGACCGGCCAGGTGCTGGCCATCGGCGGGGTGCGCGAGAAGGTGATCGCCGCGCGGCGACAGAAGATCTTCGAACTGATCCTGCCGGAGGCCAACCGCGGCAGCTACGAGGAGCTGCCGGACTACCTCAAGGAAGGCCTGACCGTGCATTTCGCCAGGCGCTACAGCGATGTGGCCAGGGTGTTGTTCGAGTAGAAGCAGCGGCAAGCGGCAAACTTCAAGCAAAAGCGGCGGCAGGAATCGTCGGGCGGAGCGCTGCGCGCTCCCTGTTGGGCTTCGCTACGCTCAGCGCCAACCTACCCGGTGGCCTGCACCTGGCCAATGCGGCTATGCTGGGCGCGTTTCGCCGACAGGAATCCGTCATGACCGCCGCCTTCCGCCTGCTGTCCCTCGCCAGCCTGGCCCTGCTCGCCGCCTGCGCGCAGAAGCCCAGCACCCAGACCCTGACCCAGGAGCAGGGCAACAAATGCCCGCTGAGCCTCGACCTGGGCCAGCAACTGATCCTCAGCCTGCCCAGCAATCCCACCACCGGCTTTCGCTGGGTGCTGCGCGACGGCGCCGAGAGCGTGTTGCAGAGCCTCGGCCCGGAGGTCTACAGCAACCCGGAGGACGCCGGTCTGGTCGGCGCCGCCGGTAAATCCACCTGGCGCTTCCAGACCCGCGAGCGCGGCGAGGGTCGCCTGCTGCTGACCTACCAGCGCCCCTGGGAAACCGACGTGGCGCCGGCCAAGACCTTCGATTGCGAGTTGCGGGTGAAATAAGGGGCCACCCCGATTCGCCCGGTAGGAGCCCGCTTGTGGGCGATCTGCAGATGCCCTGGATCGCCCGTGGCACACCTCGCTCCGCAGGGTGAATGTCGCTTTTTACATCCACCACAGCGATGGATCGATAAAACGCGATCCACCCTGCGCCGAGCCTCCGTTTCGCGATACGGCTGGCCTCAGCCCCGTAGCCCGGATGCAATCCGGGACGCCTCCCGACAGCGCCCCGGCGTGCCTACCGGCGACCTCAGCTCTTGAGCCGGTAGCCGGTCTTGAAGATCCAGCCCACCAGCAAAATGCACAGTGCCAGGAACCCCAGAATCATCGCCAGGCTGAGGCCGACGTTGACGTCGGAGACGCCGTAGAAGCTCCAGCGGAAGGCGCTGATCAGGTACACCACCGGGTTGAACAGGGTCACCGTCTGCCAGGCCGGCGGCAGCATGCTGATGGAGTAGAAGGCGCCGCCTAAGAAGGTCAGCGGCGTGACGATCAGCGCCGGGACTATCTGCAGCTTCTCCCAGCCGTCGGCCCACACGCCGATGATGAAACCGAACAGGCTGAAGGTCAGCGCGGTGAGCACCAGGAAGGCCGCCATCCACAGCGGGTGCTGCACCTCGAAGTCGACGAACAGGCGCGCGGTGAGCAGGATGATGATGCCGAGGATCACCGACTTGGTCGCCGCCGCGCCGACATAGCCGACGAGGATTTCCAGGTAGGACACCGGCGCCGACAACAGCTCGTAGATGCTCCCCGAATACTTCGGCATATAGATGCCGAACGAGGCATTGGAGATGCTCTCGGTGAGCAGCGCCAGCATGATCAGCCCCGGCACGATAAAGGCGCCGTAGCTCACCCCCTGCACCTGGGTCATGCTCGAACCTATGGCCGAGCCGAACACCACGAAATACAGCGAGGTGCTGATCACCGGCGTGGCGATGCTCTGCAGCAGGGTGCGCCAGGTACGCGCCAGCTCGAACAGGTAGATGGCCTTGATGGCATAGAGGTTCATGCGCGCGACTCCTTGACCAAGGACACGAAGATTTCCTCCAACGAACTCTGACTGGACTGCAGGTCCTTGAAGTCGATGCCGTGCTGGGCCAGGTCGCGCAACAGCTCGGCGATGCCGGTGTGCTCGTGCTGGGCGTCGAAGGTGAACACCAGGGCATGGCCCTGGTCCACCAGCTCCAGGCCGTAGCGTTCCAGCTCGGCCGGCACGCCGGCCAGCGGCTGCTGCAGCTGCAGGCTCAGCTGCTTCTTGCCCAGCTTGTGCATCAGCACCTGCTTGTCCTCCACCAGAATGATCCGCCCCTTGCTGATCACGCCGATGCGGTCGGCCATTTCCTCGGCCTCCTCGATGTAGTGGGTGGTGAGGATGATGGTCACGCCGCGCTCGCGCAGGCGCCGCACCATGTTCCACATGTCGCGGCGCAGCTCGACGTCGACGCCGGCGGTGGGTTCGTCGAGAAACAGAATCTGCGGCTCGTGGGACAGTGCCTTGGCGATCATCACCCGGCGCTTCATGCCGCCGGACAGTTCCATGATCTTGGCGTTGCGCTTGTCCCACAGCGACAGGTCCTTGAGCAGTTGCTCCAGGTACGCCGGATCGGGCTTCTTGCCGAACAGGCCGCGGCTGAACTTGACCGTCGCCCAGACGGTTTCGAACACGTCGCTGACCAGCTCCTGCGGCACCAGGCCGATCTGCGCGCGGGCCGCGCGGTAGTCGCGGACGATGTCCTTGCCGCCGACCAGCACCTGCCCGCTACCGGGATTGACGATGCCGCAGATGATGCTGATCAGGGTGGTCTTGCCGGCGCCGTTGGGGCCGAGCAAGGCGAAGATCTCGCCCTGGCGAATGTCCAGGTCGATGCCCTGCAGCGCCGGATGGCCCGACGCGTAGGTCTTGTTCAGTTGCGAAATGGAGATGACCGACTGCACGGTGGAGTCCTTGCCTGCGGAAAAACCACAGAGTGTAGAGCCTGACCACCAGGACAGGGCAAGCACGGATCACTGCGTTGCACAAAAACGTCGGGCCAGTTGCTCGGTCTCGAAGTGCGCAGTGAGAAAGTCGACGAAGGCGCGGGTCTTGGCCGGCAGCAGGCGCTGGCTGGCGAAATACAGCGAAATCGGCCCGGCATCGACATGCCAGTCCGGCAGCAGGCGCAGCAGCGTGCCGCGCTCGAGGTGCTCGGCGACGTCGGCCATGGTCAGCAGCGCCACGCCCATGCCGAGCAGCGCGCAGTGGCGCAGCGCCTCGGGATCGTCGAGCAGCAGGTGCGGGCGCAGATTCAGCGCCGCTTCCTCGCCGCTGGCATGACGCAACTGCCACTGGCGCAGCTTGCCACTCTGCCGCGAACGCATCAGCAGGCCGTCGAACTCGGCCAGTTCGCCGGGGTGCCGCGGCAGCGCGCGGCCCTGCAGATAGCCGGGCGCCGCCACCGTCACCAGATGCGCCGGGGCCAGGCGCCGCGCCACCACCCCGGGGGCCAGCTCGATGCCGCCGCCGATGGCGGCGTCGAAACCCTCGCCGATCAGATCGACCTGGCGATTGTCCAGGTGCCAGTCCGGCAGCACCGCCGGGTAGCGGGCGAGAAACGCCGGCATCAGCGGCAACAGGTGATCGCGGGCGAAGGCCGGTGCAGCGCTGAGCCTGAGGGTGCCGGCCGGCTCGCCGGCAGCATCGCTGAGGTCGGCGATGGCCGCCTGGATGCTCGCCAGGCCGCCGCTGACGTTGCCGAGGAAGCGCTCGCCGGCCTCGGTCAGGCTCAGCCGGCGGGTGCTGCGCAGGAACAGGCGCACGCCCAGGTGGCGCTCCAGCTGGGCAACGTTGCGGCTCACCGCCGCCGGGGTCAGCGCCAGACGCCGAGCGGCGGCGGAGAAGCTGCCGAGCTCGGCGCTGCGCACGAAGGATTCGAGGTTGGCCAGGCTTTCCATGGGACGGGGTTCCTGTCGCGTCGCGGGCGAGCTGTTACCGGTCTGGTGCGCATGGCGCACCAGAGGCGATTGGGTGCGCAGCTAATATTCAAGCATTGCTTGAAGGTGATTCTAGCTATTACCCGCTACCGCGCAAAACTGCAAAGGCGTTTCATAGCCTCACCAACCACACACCGAGGCTCGAACCATGAACAGCACCCTTCCCCTCTCCGGCCAGATCGCCATCGTCACTGGCGGCTCGCGCAGCATCGGCGCGGCCATTGCCAAGCGCCTGGCCGCCGATGGCGCCAGCGTCGCCATCACCTACAACGCCTCGCCCGAGCGGGCCGAACAGGTGGTCGATGAGATCGTCGCCGCCGGCGGCACGGCCATCGCCCTGGCCGCCGACGCCGGCAACCCCGAGGCGGTGCGCAGCGCCGTGCAGCAGGTAGCCGCGCGCTTCGGCAAGGTCGACATCCTGGTCAACAACGCCGGCATCAGCGTGCTCGGCGCACCGGAAGAGATCGCCTTCGCCGACTTCCAGCGCATCCTCGCGGTGAACGTCACCGGCCTGTTCGTCGCCACCCAGCAAGCGCTCAAGCATATGGGCCAGGGCGGACGCATCATCCATATCGGCAGCTCCATGGTGCAGTACGCCGCCTTCGCCACTGCCTCGGCCTACACCCTGACCAAGGGCGCCGTGGCCGGCTTCAGCCGCGGCCTGGTGCGCGACCTCGGCCCGCGCGGCATCACGGTCAACACCGTGCACCCGGGCCCCACCGCCAGCGACATGAACCCGGCCGACGGCCCGGTGGCCGACTTCGTTCGCCCCCATATCGCCGTCGGCCGCTACGGCGAAGGCCACGATATCGCCAGCGCGGTGGCCTACCTGGCCAGCCCGCAGGCGGCCTTCGTCACCGGCGCCGAACTGCTGGTGGACGGCGGCTTTACCGCCTGACGCTGCCGGCTCGGCAGCCAGTCGCGACTACCCTCACCCCCAACCCTCTCCCACAGGGAGAGGGATCCAGAATTTCAGGAGGCTTTATATGAACATCGGCATCATTGGCGCCGGCGCCATCGGCACGGCCATCGCCCAGGCCCTGGCAACTGCCGGCATCGACGTGGTCATCGCCAACAGCCGCGGGCCGGACAGCCTGGCGGCGCTGGTCGAGCGACTCGGCCCCAAGGTCAGGGCCGTGAGCCGCGAAGAGGCGGCCCGCGCCGACCTGGTGTTTCTCGCGGTCAACTGGTCCAAGCTGGCCGGCGCGGTGGAGGGCCTCGGGCCCTGGAACGGGCGCATCGTCATCGACGCCAACAACCCCATCGAGGCGCCGACCTTCCGGGCCGTCGATCTGGGCGGCCGCGCCTCCAGCGCGGTGGTCGGCGATCTGCTGCCTGGCGCGCGCCTGGTCAAGGCCTTCAACCACCTGCAACCGGCGCTGTTGACTGGCGACCCGCAGGCCGAGGGCGGCCGCCGCGTGCTGTTCGTCTCCGGAGAGGACACCGCGGCCAAGGTGACGGTGGCGGCGCTGATCGAGCGCCTGGGCTTCTTCGCCCTCGACCTCGGCGGCAACGAACAGGGCCGGCTGGCGCAGTTTCCCGGTGGGCCGCTGCCGGCGCTGAACCTGGTCAGGTTCGCCTGAATGGCAGGCAGGAAAAAACCCGGCGCGCTTGTGGCGCGCCGGTGCTGCAGGTGAGGTTTAGGGAGAAGCGGCCGCTACGCTTGTGGCGTTGCGGCGATAAGCGTGGCGGCGGGCGCCGTCACGCGAATGGGTTACAGCGGCGTCAGCAGCTGGCCGCTGGCGATACAGCAACGCAGGTTGTCGAGGACCAGATCGGCCATCTGCTGGCGGGTCTCGACGCTAGCGCTGCCGACATGCGGCAGCAGCACCGCGTTGTCCAACTCGAGCAACGCGGCCGGGACTTCGGGTTCGCATTGGTAGACGTCCAGACCCTCGCCAGCAATCACACCGTTCTGCAAAGCCGTGAGGTGATGGCCTACCAACTGCCCGACCACCAGGGCGTCGACACCGCCACCCCGCCCCTGCTGCTGGCCGGCTTTCTGACCCTGCTCGGCGTGCTGCAAGTCTGTGCCGCCCTCACCAGCAAGCTCCAGCCCGGCCCGCTGCTGTTCATCAGCCAGGGCCCGCTGGTGTACACCACCTTCACCGCCCTGCTGGTCGCCACCGTGATGATGCTGTTCATGGAGTTCTACGGCCTGCGCCTGTCCATCAAGCTGCTCGACGTGCCCAAGCACATCCTGTTGCCGATCATCCTGGTGCTCTGCGTGGTCGGTGCCTTCGGCCTGTCCAGCCGCCTGTTCGATGTCTGCTCGATCCTGCTGTTCGGCCTGCTCGGCTACGGCTTCGTCAAGGCTGGCCTGCCGGCGGCGCCGTTCATCATCGGTTTCATCCTCGGGCCGATGGTCGAGACCAACCTGCGCCGCGGCCTGATGCTCTCCGATGGCAACTTCGCCGACTTCTTCACCACCCCTATCGCCGGCAGCTTCCTCGGCCTGGCCCTGGCCTTCGTCCTCTGGCAGGTGTTCAGCGCCCTGCGGCCCAAGCCCAGCGCGATCAACGCCATTCTGCGCACCTGATCGCCCGCGCCTAAGGCTAGCCGCCAGGTACACGCGCAGCTCCATGGCGAAATGCGGCGCCAAGCTCATGCCGGCCTGCTCGGCCAGGGTCTGCATGCGCAGATACGGGGTGCTGCCGCCGACCCGCGGCGCATCGGGCATTAGGAATGTCGGCGGCGCGCCGGCGGATGAACTCCCTGTGCTCGGCCGGGCTGGTGAGCATCTCGCCGGTGGCGATCGGCGTGTCGAACCGAACTTGAGCCGTTCCAAGGCACCTCGCTGGCGCGATTGAGGCACTCACAGGCGGAACCGTCAGCTTCATTCAGGCGGGCGCAGTAATGACCTCGACGGCGAGCGGGCGGTAAAAAGGCGAGTGCAGATCGAGCCCCCGTCGAGAGGCTGGCCAATTTGGGATGTGCTGCGCAACTCGACTGCCCCTGGAGGCGGCCCCTTGGGATTAGCCGTCCGACGGGCGGATGATTTTCGCATTGACATATCGGTAAATCTCGATATTATCGCGCCATGGAACTGATCAATGTATTCAAAGCCCTCTCAAATCCGACCCGCCTTGAAATCCTCAAGGGGCTGAAGGATCCGGTGAAGAACTTTCCTCCACAGGATGAAGGGGACGTTCATACCGTGGGCGTCTGCGTCAGCAGTATTCAGGAAGGTGTCGGTCTGTCGCAGTCGACGGTGTCCGATTACCTTGCCACGCTGCAGCGAGTAGGACTGGTCGAAGTCCGCCGTATCGGGCAGTGGACCTACTACAAGCGCAATGAAGCCAACATCCGTGCTCTGGCCGAGATCATAGGCAAGGAGTTGTAATTTTTTCACGCATAACATCGATAATTCCCGATATCCCTTTTTACCGAAGCACTCACGATAGAGAGATCGTAGGAAAGACCCGTTAATTCTTTGACTCTATATATCGAAAATTCCCTATATCCCTTTTTCCAGAAACGAGGAACTACCATGAAAGCGCAAATTCTCAACTCATTCGGCGGCCCGCAATCGTTCGAGCTGCGTGACGTACCCAAGCCGGTGCCGCAAGCGGGACAAGTGCTGGTGCGGGTTCACGCAACCTCCATCAACCCCTTGGATTACCAGGTACGTCGGGGCGACTACGTCGACTACGTGCCTCTCCCCGCCATTACCGGGCATGACGTATCCGGCGTCGTCGAAGCCGTCGGCCCAGGGGTAACGAGCTTCGTGCCAGGCGACGAAGTCTGGTACACCACGCAAATCTTCGAAGGCGACGGCAGCTATGCCGAGTACCACGTCGCCTCCGAAAGCATCATCGGCAAGAAGCCGGCGTCGCTGAGCCATCTCGAGGCGGCCAGCCTGACGCTGGTAGGCGGGACGGTATGGGAAGCCCTGGTCGGGCGTGTATCGCTCCGGGTCGGGGAAAGCATTCTGATCCACGGCGGCGCGGGCGGCGTGGGCCATGTCGCGATCCAGGTGGCAAAGGCCATTGGCGCGCGGGTGTTCACCACCGTGCGCGAAGCGAACTTCGAGTTCGCCCGGGGGCTGGGTGCCGACGTGGTCATCGACTACGAACAAGAGGATTACGTGGACGCCATCCTGCGGGAAACCGATGGCCAGGGCGTCGATGTGATCTTCGACACCATCGGCGGCGACACCTTGACCCGTAGCCCCGACGCGCTCGCCCAGCTCGGCCGGGTGGTTTCGATCGTGGACATCGCCAAGCCGCAGAACCTCATTCAGGCCTGGGGCAAGAATGCCAGTTACCACTTTGTCTTCACCCGCCAGAACCGCGGCAAGCTCGATGAACTGAAGGCATTGGTCGAGCGCGGGCAACTGCGGCCCCATGTTGGTGCGGTCTATTCACTTGCCGACATTGGGCTCGCCCATGCCCTGCTGGAGACGCCCAACAATGGTCTGCGGGGAAAAATCGCGATTGCCGTCGAGCCCTCGCTCGCCCCGTAAGGGCATGCAACTGCCGAACTTGCTCTAGAGGAATACCGCAATGATTTATGAAATCGCACTGCTGCCCGTTCACCAAGAACAGATTGAACAGTTCAAACGCGCATTTGCCGAGGTTGCACCTTTGCTCCGCCGCGCCAAGGGCTATGGCGGCCACATGCTCGCGCCAGGAATCGAAACCCCCGAGCGATTCAACCTGATCGTGCGCTGGGCTTCACTCGAGGACCACACGCCGGGCTTCGAAGCGAGCGAAGACCATCGGCTGTTCATGCTGGGCCTGGAGGAATATTTTTCCGAAGAGCCGACGGTCTATCACATTGAAGGAGCGGCTTTTGCTACGGGAGAGGATGACGATCAAAACAGCATCTTTGACCGGGCAATGCCGGTGTCTTAGGCGGTTGTGGGCTGCAAAGAATTGGCCGTTGTCAGAAACATGCGGACCAGATGTCGCTAATTTGCAGTGATCATAAGTTGATCTGACAGTTACCTGCCTTGAGGCCCGCGACTGTCAGGTCAAATTCAGCTGTTCAGTGTGGTGATCTTATTGCGATCAAGCTAAATAGCCGCTGATCGGAGACTGGGCCGCCAAATAACCTGGGGCGCGCGGGGGCCCATCGAGGGCGCTATCGACTGCCCATCGCTCGACTCCCCTCACCCACGCCCCGCTCGATCACCTCGCCCCCACATCCAGGCGCAACGGCTGGTACACCAGCGCCGGTTCGGCGATGGTGCGGCCGATGCGCGGGCCGTCGATGCGCACGGTGGTCAGCGGCGGATGGGTGTGCGCCGCGCAGGACAGGTCGCCGAAGCCAATCAGCTCGGGACAGCCCAGGGCGCGGGACAGGCTAATGGGCGACACGCCGGCCACCTTGGCCACGTCGATCAGGGGCGGCGCGCGAATCGGGAGTTTCTCGACTCATGCTCTGCCCCTCGGGAGTCCGGGCACCTTACCCAGGGCGCGGGCCCGGATTTACGCGAGATACGTTGTCATACAACCTTAATCAAAAGAGACGAAGGGTGCGCGTGTCCAGCCGTTTCTCACCTTGTTCGCTCGCTGGCCGCCGGCGGCACGGTGTCGATCGCCGCGCTGTTCGTCGCCGGCATCGGCCCGGGCCTGCTGCTCAGTTTCACCATGGCCGCGCTATGCCTGCTGTTCGCGCGCAAGCGCAACTACCCCAAGGGCGAGATGATTCCGCTGCGCCAGGCGCTGAAGATCTGCGTCGAGGCGCTGTGGGGCCTGATGACCATGGTGATCATCCTCGGCGGCATCCTCAGCGGCGTGTTCACCGCCACCGAGTCGGCCGCGGTGGCGGTGGTCTGGGCCTTCTTCGTGACCATGTCCATCTACCGCGACTACAAGTGGAGCGAACTGCCGAAGATGCTGCACCGCACGGTGCGCACCCTGTCGATCGTGATGATCCTGATCGCCTTCGCCGCCAGCTTCGACTACATCATGACCCTGATGCAGATTCCGTCGAAGATCACCACGGCCTTCCTGACCCTGTCGGACAACCGCTACGTGATCCTGATGTGCGTCAACTTCATGCTGCTGGCCCTGGGCACGCTGATGGACATGGCGCCGCTGATCCTGATTCTCACGCCGATCCTGCTGCCGGTGGTGACCTCCTTCGGCGTCGACCCGGTACACTTCGGCATGATCATGCTGGTCAGCCTGGGCATCGGCCTGATCACCCCGCCGGTGGGCGCGGTGCTGTTCGTCGGCGCCGCCATCGGCAAGGTCAGCATCGAGAGCACGGTGAAAGCACTGCTGCCGTTCTACGCCGCGCTGTTCGCGGTGCTGATGGCGGTCACCTACATCCCCGCCATCTCGCTGTGGCTGCCCAGCGTGGTGCCCTGAACCCGCGCCCGCCCCACTCCCGTCCTGCGGGAGCGGGGCCTGCCCCATTCACCCCGAGCCGCCGCCTGGCGGCTCTCGCTTTATAAGGACGTAACGCCCCGCCATGCCCGCCGCCCCGTTCCCCCGGCATATCGCCGCGCTGATCCTCGCCACCCTGGCCTGCTCCTTCGCCGGCAACCATATCGCCGCGCGTATCGCCTTCGACCACGACGCCGGCCTGCTGCTGGCGATCCTCTGCCGTTCTGGGGTGACCTTCCTGGTGCTCACCGCGCTGGTGCTGTGGCAACGCGACTCGCTGCGCCTGAGCCGTCAGACCTGGGGCTGGCAGCTGGTGCTGGGGCTGCTGATCGCGGTGCAGAGCTTCTGCATCTATTCGGCGGTGGCGCGCATCCCGGTGGGCCTGGCGCTGCTGGTGGTGAACCTCTCGCCGATCCTCCTGGCGCTGCTCACCTGGGCCCTCGGCGGCCCGCGACCGACCGGCCGCGCGGCGCTGATCATGGGCCTGATCCTGTTCGGCCTGGTGCTGGTGCTGGACGTGCCGGCGCGCCTGGCCGGTCAGGCCCAGCTCGACGTGCGCTGGATCGAAGGGGTGTCGTTCAGCCTCACCGCGGCAGCGGTATTCGCCGTGGCCCTGTGGGTCACCGAACATCGGCTGTCGGCGATGCCCGGGCGAGTGCGCAGCATGCTGACCATGGCCGTGGTGTTCAGCGCCTCGGCCATGGTCGGTGCCAGCGGCGCCCTGCCCGGCGGCCTGGGTCTGCCCGACGCGGTGGTCGGCTGGGTCGCCCTGGCCTGCCTGGTATTGCTCTACGGCACGGCGTTCTCGGTGCTGTTCATCTGCATGCCGCGCCTGGATATCGCGCGCAACGCGCCGGTGATGAACATGGAGCCGGTGGCCGGGATGCTGTTCGGCTGGCTGATTCTCGATCAGCTGCTCGGCGCCCTGCAGGTGGTCGGCGGGCTGATCGTGGTCGGCGGCATCGTCCTGCTGGCCTACCGCCGCTAGCCATGGCTCAGCCGTGCAGCGCCTCGGCCTCGGCGGCTTCATGAGCCTGACGCAGACGCTCACGGCTGTTGGTCAGGTGCAGGCGCATGGCGGCGCGCGCCGCCTCCGAGTCCTGGCGGGCGATGGCCTCGAAGATCTGCTCGTGTTCGCGCGCAAGGCGCGCCATGTAATGCGCCTGGTCGTCGCGCGCCAGGCTGGCGGAATTGACCCGGGTGCGCGGAATGATGCTGGTGCCCAGGTGACTCATGATGTCGGTGAAGTAGCGGTTGCCAGTGGCCTCGGCGATGCGCAGGTGGAACTGGAAATCCGACGACACCGCGTCGCTGGCGTGCGCCGCGCTCTCGTTGATCGCGTCCAGCGCCTCGCGGATGGCCTTCAGTTGCGCCTCGTTGCGGCGCTGCGCGGCCAGGCCGGCGGACTCCACTTCCAGGCTGATGCGAAATTCGAGAATCGCCAGCACGTCGCGCAGGGTGACGATGGTCGCCGGGTCGATGCGAAAGCCACTGGGGCTGGGGGTGTCGAGCACGAAGGTGCCGATGCCGTGGCGGGTTTCCACCAGACCGGCGGCCTGCAGCCGCGACAGCGCCTCGCGCACCACGGTGCGGCTGACGCCCTGCTCCTCCATGATCGCCGACTCGGTGGGCAGCTTCTCGCCGCGCTTGATTGCACCGTCGCGGATACGCTGCGACAGCTCGGCCACCAACTCCTGGGCCAGGCTACGGTGCTTGCGGCGGGCGCGGGGTTGGGCGTTGGGGGTTTCCATGGCAGGAGCGCTCTCGGCTGACGGCTAAGCCGCAATCATAGCCCAGCAGTTGTACGATGACGCTATGAATTCCCGACAAATAGCGACACCGGAGCGGCAGATGCCGACCACCTTGCTGACCCGGCACGACAGCCTGACCCGCCTGACCCTGGCCCCCGAACTGGGCGCCAGCCTGGTCAACTGGACCCGTTTGAGCGACGACTGGCCGCTGCTGCGCCACAGCGACGGGCAGGCGCTGGCGGCCAACACCGCGCACGAGGCGCTGCCGATCCACGGCAGCGCCTGGCAACAAACCTGGCAACTGGTTGATGCGACATCCGACAGCGCCACCCTGCAACTGGACAGCCTGCAGCCCTTCCCCTTACCGCGCGCGTCTGCGGGTGCGACTGGCGGACGGGCGCCTGAGCCTGCGCCTGCAGGCCACCCACCTCGGCGAGCGGCCGACCTGGTACGGCCTCGGCCTGCATCCCTATATCACCCGCACCGCACATACCCGCCTGCAAGCGCAGGCCTGGCAAGTATGGCTGTGCGACGCCGACAAACTCTCCACTCAACTGGCCGAGTTACCCGCGGCCTGAAACTTCGCCGAACTTGCCACCCTGCCGGCACAGACGCTGGACAATGCCTTTACTGGCTGGCCGGGCAGCGCGCTTATCGTACAGCCGGAGGCCGGCTATCAATTGCTCTGCCACGCCGAGGGCGCCGAGTTCTTCTTGCTGTATTGCCCGCAGGAGCAGAACTTCTTCTGTTTCGAGCCGGTCAGCCATCCGGTCAACGCCCACCACCTGCCGGGGCGCCCGGGCCTGCAACTGCTGGCGCCGGGGCAAAGTTGCCGGCTGCTGTTCAGCCTGGAGTACCAGGCACTCGATAACTGAGCGCTGGACATTCGCCGACACTTCGCGATAATGGCGCGCAAGTTGCCTCTCGCAACTTCACTTATAAAAAGTTACATACACATAAGTAACTGAATAAGAACGGGAAACTTGCAAGCTCTGACACTTTGCAAAGTATTCGCCGAACGAAACCATCAGCAGCACCCTAGATTGATCCCTGACCGCAGCAGTGAAGCGGAGTGCTTCACGCGTCATGCGGGTCGATCGCCAGACCATATAGGTAAACCCAGTGACGAAAGACGAACTGCGCGCCGAACTCGAGCGCCAGGCGCAGCGTTACAAGGATGTATACGGCGGGGAAGTCATCACCTACGCCGCGCAGCCGGACCCCGACCGCAAACCTTGGCGCAAGAAACCCAGCCTGCTCGACCAGGCCTTCGATAAGGAAATCGAAAAGATCGAAAAAGAACGTCAGGACAAGCAAGACGCCGCCAGCGAATAGTGCCAGGCCCTCTGCCGAACTAGCCTTTCATCGCCGCTTCGCTACTACCGCGATTGCGCAGGCCGGACATGCCGCCAGGCTTATCCGGCGCGCCGGTAAAGGGTGGACCAGGCTTCGCCATGTCCACCCTGCCCTCGCCGGCTAGCGTCTCCTGCCGCCCAGCAGCGACCCCATCAGCCCGCGCACCAGCTGCCGCCCGAGCTGGTTGGCCGCCTGGCGCAGCGCCGACTTCATCGCCCCACCGAGCAGTTCGCCGGCTATCTGCCCCAGCCCCTGCTCCGGCGCCGCGGCCTTCTGCCGTCCGCTCGGCTGGGCCGGCGCCTCGGCGCTGGCCTGGGCGGCGCGGGCGGTGAGCAGCTCGTAGGCCGATTCACGGTCGACGGGTTTGTCGTAGCGCCCGGCCAACGGCGACTGACGCACCAGGGCGGCGCGCTCGCTCTCGCTCAGCGGGCCGATGCGCGACTGCGGCGGGGCGATGGCCACGCGCTGCACCATGGCCGGCGTGCCCTTCTCCTCCAGGGTGCCGACCAACGCCTCGCCGATGCCCAGCTCGGTCAGCACGCCCAGGCTGTCGAACTCCGGATTGGGGCGGAAACCGTCGGCCACCGCGCGCAGCGCCTTCTGCTCCTTGGCGGTGAAGGCGCGCAGGCCGTGCTGGATGCGCAGGCCGAGCTGGGCCAGCACGTCGTCCGGCAGGTCGCTGGGCGACTGGGTGACGAAGTACACCCCCACGCCCTTGGAGCGGATCAGCCGCACCACCTGCTCCAGGCGCTCCTGCAGCGCCTTGGGCGTGCCCTGAAAGAGCAGGTGCGCCTCGTCGAAGAACAGCGCCAGCACCGGCTTGTCGGCGTCGCCACGTTCGGGCAGCTGCTCGAACAGCTCGGCCAGCAGCCACAGCAGGAAGGTGGCGTAGACCTTGGGCGCTTCGTGCACCAGGCGGCTGGCGTCGAGCAGGTGAACCCGGCCGCGGCCGTCGCGATCGGGGTGCAGCAGGTCCTCGAGTTGCAGCGCCGGCTCGCCGAACAGCGCCTCGGCGCCCTGCTGCTCCAGGCTGGCCAGGCGCCGCAGCAGCGCCTGCGCCGAGGTGTTGGTGAACAGCGCGCTGTCCTCGCCGAGCACCTGCGGGTTGTCCTTGAGGTGGCCGAGCAGCGCCTTGAGGTCCTTCAGATCGAGCAGCAGCAAACCCTCGCGGTCGGCCACCTTGAACGTGGCGTAGAGCGCCGCCTGCTGGCTGTCGGTCAGTTCCAGCAGGGCGCCGAGCAGCAGCGGGCCCATCTCGCTCAAGGTGGTGCGCAGCGGGTGGCCGCTCTGCCCGTGCACGTCCCACAGGCACAGCGGATAGGCCTGCGGCCGGTGCTGCAGCCAGGCCATGCTGGCGATGCGCTCGGCGACCTTGCCCTGCGGCGCACCGGCAGCGCCGAGGCCGCACAGGTCGCCCTTGACGTCGGCGGCGAACACCGCCACGCCGGCGTCGCTGAAGGTCTCGATCAGGCGCTGCAGGGTCACCGTCTTGCCGGTGCCGGTGGCGCCGGCGATCAGACCGTGACGGTTGGCCAGGCGCAACGGCTGGCCGACGGGCTGGCCATCGCTGCCGGCGCCCAGTACGAACTGCGAAATCAAAGGCATCTTTGCCATCCCCTGGGTTAAAGCTTTACTGCAGGTATGCCGACATAGGCATCAGACCAAAGGCGAATTGCCTTCGCCACAATCTCCCACGAACCGCCCCACTGGCGGCTTCGTGGAACACAAGACTGGTTCCAGAGCCTTCCGGACGCAAGACAACATGACTAAAAACCTGCAGTTCAGCCACAAGATCCTGCTCGCAGCATCGCTGGTGGTGATAGTCGCCTTCTCCCTGTTCACCCTCTACAACGATTACCTGCAACGCAACGCCATCCGTGCGGACCTGGAGAGCTACCTGCATGAAATGGGCGACGTGACCGCCAGCAACATCCAGAACTGGCTGTCCGGGCGCATCCTCCTGGTGGAAAGCGCCGCCCAGTCGATCGTCAACGACAACAGCCCGGATCGCGTGGTCAAGCTGCTGGAGCAGAAGGCGCTGACCTCCTCCTTCGCCTTCACCTACCTGGGCGCCGAGAACGGCGACTTCACCATGCGCCCGGACGCCGACATGCCCGAGGGCTACGATCCGCGCACCCGGCCCTGGTACAAGGATGCCATGGCCGCCGGCGGCTCCACCCTCACCGAACCCTACGTCGACGCCGCCACCGGCGAGCTGATCATCACCATCGCCACCCCGGCCAAGCCGGCCGGCGTGGTCGGCGGCGACCTCAGCCTGCAGACCCTGGTCGAGATCATCAACGCCCTGGACTTCGACGGCATCGGCTACGCCTTCCTGGTCAGCGCCGACGGCAAGATCCTGGTGCACCCGGACAAGAACCTGGTGATGAAGAACCTCAAGGACATCTACCCGCAGAACACTCCGCGCATCAGCAGCGAGTTCAGCGAGGCGCAACAAGACGGCAACACCCGCATCCTCACCTTCACCCCGGTCAAGGGCCTACCTTCGGTCGACTGGCACGTCGGCCTGTCCATCGACAAGGCCAAGGCCTACGCGATGCTCACCGAGTTCCGCGCCTCGGCCATAGTCGCCACCGTCATCGCCGTGGTGCTGATCATCGCCCTGCTCGGTGTGCTGATCCGCGTGCTGATGCAGCCGCTCAACACCATGGGCAAGGCCATGCAGGACATCGCCCAGGGCGAGGGCGACCTGACCAAGCGCCTGGCGATCCAGTCCAACGACGAGTTTGGCGCCCTGGCGCGCGCCTTCAATCAGTTCGTCGAACGCATCCACCGCTCGATCCGCGAGGTGTCCTCGGCCACCACACAGGTCAACGAGGTGGCCAAGCTGGTGCTCAACGCCTCCAACTCGTCGATGGCCAACTCCGACGAGCAGGCCAGCCGCACCAACAGCGTGGCCGCGGCGATCAACGAGCTGGGCGCCGCCGCCCAGGAGATTGCACGCAACGCCGCCGACGCCTCGACCCAGGCCTCCGACGCCCGCCATCAGGCCGAGGACGGCGGCAAGGTGGTGCAGCAGGCGATCAGCTCGATGAGTGAGCTGTCGGACAAGATCAGCGACGCCTGCGCCAAGATCGAGATGCTCAACAGCAAGACCGTGGACATCGGCCAGATCCTCGAGGTGATCAAGAGCATCTCCCAGCAGACCAACCTGCTGGCGCTCAACGCCGCCATCGAGGCGGCCCGCGCCGGCGAGGCCGGGCGCGGTTTCGCCGTGGTCGCCGACGAAGTGCGCAACCTGGCGCATCGCACCCAGGAGTCGGCCCAGGAGATCGAGCAGATGATCGAGGAACTGCAGGTCGGCTCGCGCGAATCGGTCACCACCATGACCGAGAGCCAGCGCTACAGCGAGGACAGCGTGGCGATCGCCAACCAAGCCGGCGAGCGCCTGGGCAGCGTCACCGCGCGC
>MTEW01001002.1_pt1 | contig 95326 bp, 79 predicted proteins | sample 1042681 | NCBI WGS metagenome assembly MTEW01 (sample SAMN06185811, study PRJNA358809) | soil metagenome | isolation source: soil biostimulated with citrate as carbon source | place: India | collected 2015-05-23 | reverse complement strand
TTGCCACTGGAAGCTGAACACCGAGGTCGTCGTGCCATCGACGTCCGCCACGGTGCCGCGGCTCGCGGTCAGCAACTGACCCTGGGTCGGCGTGATATCGCTGATCACCGGCGCACCCGTCGGTGCATCGTTGACCTGCGTGGCCGAGACCAGATCGGTCACATTCGACAGCACGGTCTCCAGTACACCATTGGCGTCCTTGTAGATGGCCATCACCCGCAGGGCCAGGCCGGCCAGGTCTTCGGTGATGCGGAAGGTCCGGCCAGTGGCGCGGGCTACCTCACCGGCGGCGACGGAGACGATGTCTTCGAAGATGCCGGTACCCGGGTTGGTTTCCACCTGCCAGTAATAGGACACCGGGCCGGTGATGGCGCCACTGGGATTGTCGGCGTCGGTGACACCGGCCAGGGACGCGCTTAGTAGCGAGCCGACTTCAGGCGTGCCGTCACTGATGCTCACGACGCCCACCGGGCGTGCATCGGTGCCGGACAGGTCGATGATTCCATCGGTGAACTGCAGGCGCTCGATGCTGGTCAGGCGGTCGGTGCCGTCACGACCGGCCACCAGGTCGGTGACGGTGACTGAACCATCCAGGTTCACGGTGAAGTCGTACTCGGAGGAAAGCCCCTGATAAGCCGCGGTGTCCAGCGCCGCAGTGCCCTGCAGGATCTCCCGCACGATCACCAGTTGCCCCGGTCTGTAGGTGCCGTTGACCATCAGCGACACCATGTCGGTCATGTTGTTGAAGCTGGCGATCTCCGGACCGCTGCCATCGACGTTCTGGCGCACGCTGATGCGCACGTTCAGCCACTTGTCGCCGTCGATCAGGTCATCGCCACCCCGTCCCATGATGATGTCGCTGCCGCTGCCGCCGAGGATGATGTTGCCACTGTCGAAGAAGGTGACACCGGCGCCCAGGAACTCCTGCAATCCGGCGATGAGCCCGATGTTGGTCAGCACGCTGCCCTTGGCGCCTGCCGTCGGCAGGCTGGTGGCGTCGGAGTCGTCGCCACTCAGCACGTCGCCGAACGCCGACCCCGACAGGCCCTCGACGAAGTCGAAGCGGGCCAGCACGGACGCACCCGAGCCCGGTTGTTGCGGCTGATCGAAGAAGCGATCGCTGATGTCGATGGTGACACCACGGGTATCGTTCTTGAAGGTCGCCCAGTCGTAGCCGGAAGACCCGATGTAGCGATCACCCTGGCCAGCACTGCCGACCATGATGTCGTCACCGCCCTCGCCGTTGAACTTGTCGTTCTCGCCGCTGCCGATGTACACGTCGTTGCCGGCGATCGGGTCGTTGCCGGCCGGATCGAAGTTGTCGCCAGGAGCGCCGTCGGAGGTGCCGGCTTCCAGCCAGTCGTCCCCTTCGTTGCCCATGTCCTGTTCGTTGGCTTTCGAGCCCAGGATGAAGTCGTTGCCCTGGCCACCGAAGGCTTCGCTGGCATCCTCACCGGTGATGATGAAGTCGCTGCCGAAGCCGCCGAGGATCAGATTGACGCCATTGCCGCCCTGGATCACGTCGTTGCCGTTGTCACCCTTGATGTTGTCGTCGCCACCCACGTCCGTGATGATGTCGTCGCCGTCGCCACCATTGATGAAGTCATTGCCGTAGCCGCCATCCAGACGGTCATTGCCGCCGTCGCCATAGAGGGTGTCATCGCCCTCGCTGGAACGCAGGATGTCGTTATTGGCGCTCCCCCCCAGCACCACATGGTCGGCGCCGCGATATAGCAGGTAGTTGGTGTCGGTCCCAGGAGTGTCGGGGTTGTCGCGAACCACCAGCGGCAGCAGCGGGTTATCACCCAGCGGGTCGTCACGCCCAGTGACACCAAGCCCGGTGTGTTGCAGCAGCGGGTTGACCTCCAGGGTGAAGGCCGGGGTCAGGAAGACCACGCCCGGCAGGTGGGTGGCAGCAGTGTTGGCCATGATCAGCTTGGCGAACGAATTGCCTTCCAGCTCGGCATTGAAGTTCAGGCCGGCGGTGCGCTCCAGGTAGTAGAAGCGGTCACCGTCCTGCAGTTTCTCCAGCTGGTTCTCGAACACGAAGTTGAAGGTCGAGCCGAGCATGCCGCCGAACGGCGTGACTTTCTCCGCCAGGCCGCCGATCCAGAAGTCCACCAGGTTCAGGCCGGTTTCCACGCCTGCCCAGGTGCCGGTGCTGTTGAGGAAGTCCAGCCGGTCTACCGGTGCTCCGGTCCCACCGAGGACGATGGCGGTAGCTGCTGCACGCTTGTCTGCCAGGAGGGTGACACCGGTGATGGTGTCGTGGGTGCCATAGGCTGCGATGAAGTTGATCAGCGACTCCGGATGCTTCAGGTGCATCACCATGTCCGCCCAACTGACGTAGGGCTTCAGGTTGGCGTCGCCGGTGACTTCGTAGAACGAGGCGCGGGCGTGGTTGAGACTCGGTACGCCGGTATCACGGCCGCGGGCGATGTTCAGTGCGGCGAGGTCGAGCGGCAGGCCCACCAGGTTGTTGCGCAGGGCCTCGGTGACGAACTCGTCGATCTGGTTGCCCACCGTGCGAGTCACGCCACGGACGATGGCGCTGGTGGCGTCTTCCGGGGTCAGCCCACTGGCGGCATAGGCCAGTGGGTTGAGGAAGGCGGCGATCAGGCCCAGTTGCTGGTCGTTGGTCGGGTGCAGCGGGTCGACCGTGACCGGGTTGAAGTTGGCGTCGAAGCGATCGACTGTCTCGGTCAGCATCGAGTGGCCGAAACGGTAAACCGTGTGGGCGAACTCGGCGACGATCGACGGATCGAGGTTGACGTCATAGACCTGGGTCGGCGCGAAAAACGGGTCGACGTTCGGCTGGATGGTCCGCGCGAACTCCTCGAACACCAGGTGCTGGTACTGCATCTCGGTACCGAACTTGGCGGTCTGGAACAGGCGCTCGCCGTTCCATTGCAGAGCTGCGATCTCGCCAGCGGTAATCGGGAAGGAAGCCGGCGCTGTATTCGGCAGCAGCCACTCGGCAAGGAATGCCAGATCATTGCTGGCCAGTACAGTGGTCTTGGTCTGTTCCACCAGGCGGTTGTGTTCCGAGTGGAAGATCGCATGCACGGCGGTCAGGCCGATGTTCTCGTTGACCCGGCCATCGCCCGCCATGTAGTGGGCGTCCAGCAGTTCGCCATCGTAGGTCCCGGCTGGCTGCGGAACACCAGCCTGGCTGTTGATGACACCGTCATTGTCCCGCACCAGCCCCGGCGCTGCCGACGGATCGGCGGCATGGGCGATATCGATGAGGAACTGGTGACCGGTGCTCACCGCGCCGGTCAGGCTGATCCCAAGACCGCCATTGGCGGTCGGGTCGCCTTGGACCAGCACATCGTCCGCAGTACCCGGCAGTCCATCCGGCCCCACGAAGACCACCATCGGGAAGCCGTTCGGCCCCTTGATGAAGTTGCCGTAGTCGTCGGTGGCCAGCAGCGGCACATCGAACACGTTTGCATCGGTCAGATTGATCCCCAGCATGTCGCGGGCCTGGGCCTTGACCACCGCCCAGGTGGCCATGCCGCCGATTTCCACATCGTCGGCAGTGCCGAACTGGCCGTCGGCACCCAGGTTGCGGTTGGTGACCAGTTCACCGGTGGCCACTGGACCATTGGCCGTCATCACGTACTCGCGCAGGAACACCTGGTGCGACGGGTGCGAGCTGTAGGTCTGGTTCTGGTCGACGAAGGGCGATGTGGTGTTCTCGTTCTGCCCGGGTACGCCGCCCACCTGGGTGGCACGAGTCAGGACCATGAAGTTGGTCGGGCTGCCCACCACGAAGCGCGGATCATCCGATTGCAGGGGAATGAACACCGTGCCGCTGCCCCCCTTGGTCACCAGGTCCAGGCCGTGGTCGAAGAACTGCCCGAAGAAGGTCATCCAGGCGTTGAACGGCGCGGTCAGACCGGCGTCCGGCATGGTGTTCGGGATGAAGTTCACCTGCTGGTCATCGGCCGTGCCGAACAGGCCATCCAGGCCGGGGCTGGTCACCAGGGTGGAGCCGTCGGTACCCGCCGCGGCAGCGACCGCCGCCGGGTTGTTGCTGGTCTGGTCGACGATCAGGTTGGAGATGGTGCGCGGGTCGCTGTCCACCACGCTGGTGGAGGAGTTGTAGTTGGTGTTGGTTACACCGAGGAACGCTGCCTCGTCCTGCTCGTTGGTGAATTCCGCCGGCAGCAGCCGCGGGAAGGTGTTGTCGGCCGCACCGAACTGGCTCTGGTCGATACCGGAGAAGTTCAGCAGGTTGTTGAACTCACCGGTCACCGTACGCAGGCCCATCGAGGCACGCACGTTGGGCAGCAGCGACAGCAGGTCGGCGCCACCGGCGTGAGCTTCAGCGATGCGGATCTGGTCGAGGATGAAGTCCAGGTCCCCACGCACCAGTTGGATGCCAGGGCCGCTGGCGGTGATCGCCGGCCCCGGGTCCACCGCAGTGGTGGGTGGCGGCGGATTGAACGCCGCTACGGGCGCAGTGGCTGCCGAGAACACCTGTTCGGTCACGCCATGGGCATCCTGATAAACACCCTTGACCCGCAGGGACAGTCCGGCCACATCTGGCGTGATGCGGAAACGGACGCCGTTGGCGCTGATGAACGCGAGGTCACCCGCCGGAGCGGCGATGATGTCCTCGAAGATGCCAGTGCCAGGATTGCGCTCCACCTGCCAGACGTAATTGACGTCAGTGATGTCGCCGCCGGGGTTGTCGTTGTCGTTGATCCCCGCGGCCGAAACCATGAGGAAATCACCCACTTGCAGGCCTCCGCCATTGGCGTCGCTGATGGTCAGGACGCCAGTAGGCTCCGCGTTCAGGCCAGGCACCACGACAACGGCCTGGTCGGCGAACTGCAGCCGCTCGATACGGGTCAGGCGGTCGACGCCGTCGGTACCGACGTTATCGGTGACCGTGACGATGTCGTCCAGGAAGTTGCCAGCGGTGCCGTTGTTATTGATGGTGATCGTGTAGTCAGCGCGGTTGCCCGAGAAGATGGCGGTGTCGAAGTCCGCATCACCCGTCAGCAGTTCGCGCACGGCCACCAGTTGGCCCGGGTTGTAGGTGTGGTTCAGCATCAGCGGGATCAGGTCGACCATGCTGTCGAAGCTGTCGATCTCCGCGCCGGTGCCGTCTGCGTTGGCGCGCACGCTGATGCGTACGTTGAGCCAGCGATCACCATCGATCAGGTCATTGCCGCCGCGTCCCTCGATCAGGTCGCTGCCGCTACCACCGAGGATGATGTTGCCGCCGTCGAACACGTCGTCGGGAGTGCCGGTAACGCCATCACCCCCCGCGGCAGCGGTACCGACGAAGGCCCGCAGACCGGCGATGAGGTCAAGGTTAGTCAGAGCGCTACCCGTGGTCCCACCGTGGTTTACGATGGTGGTCGGATCGACGTCGTCACCACGCAGGATGTCGGCGAAGCCGGAGCCTGACAGGCCTTCCACTTCTGCGAAACGGTCGAAGATCGAGGCCGGCGACTGGGCCACCGGGAAGGCGATATGGTCGCCCACTTCACCGATGCCGAGGAACGCGGCCAGGGCCAGGTCGACGGTGACGCCAATGGTGTCGTTCTTGTAGGTGACCCAGTCATAGCCGGACATACCGTCCATCTTGTCCTGGGCATCGCTGCCCACGAAGATGTCGTCGCCGCCCTCCCCGATCATTTCGTCGAAGCCGCCGCCGCCGATGAACACGTCGTGGCCGATCACGTTGTCAGCCAGCAAGGGGGCGAAGTTGTCGCCGGGCGCGCCGTCCTGGGTACCCCATTCGATCCAGTCATTGCCCTCGTTACCGGTGGGCGGCAGGCTGGTCTTGGCGCTGTAGATAAAGTCGTCGCCCTGGCCGCCGAACGTGGTGGACATGTCTTCGATGGTGGCGATGAAGTCCTTGCCATTGCCGCCCAGGATCAGGTTGCCGACGCCGCCGGCCATCATATTGCCGACGTGGATCACGTCGTTGCCGTCGCCACCTTCCATGCGGTTGTCGCCGCCGGCATCGGTGATAATGTCGTCGCCTGCGCCGCCCATGACGGTGTCGTTGCCGTAACCGCCCTCCAGTACGTCGTTGCCGCCATCGCCATACAGCGTGTCGTCACCTTCGCCGGAAATGATGGTGTCGTTGTTAGCGGTACCGCCCAGCACTAGATGGTCTTCACCGGTGTAGCGCAGGTAGTTGGTCTCCACAGCTGCGGTATTGGGGTCGTCGCGCATCACCAGCGGGGTGATTTCCACGCCGTTGATGAGGATGCCGCCAGTGGGGTCGGCGCGGCCGTCCACACCGAGGCCCGTGTGCTGGGCAGCCTGGTTGACCTCGAGGGTCCAGGTCGGGGTGGAGAAGATCGCATTCGGCAAGTGAGTGACGTCGGTGTTGAGCATCACCAGCTTGGCGAAGGAATTGTTCTCCAGCTCGGTGCCGAAGTTCATCCCTGCGGTGCGCGACAGATAGTAGAAGCGGTCGCCGTTCTGCAGGGATTCCAACTGGGTCTCGAAGACGAAGTTGAAGGTCGAGCCCAGCATGCCGCCAAAGGGCATCTTCTCTTCGGCCAGGCCGCCGATCCAGAAGTCCACCAGGTCCAGGCCGGTGGTGGTCACGCCATTGGCGCCGCTGGCCCAGACGCCCGTGCTATGCAGGAAGTCCAGCCGGTCGGCGGGCTCACCGGCGCCACCCAGCACCAGCAGGGTCGCGGCCGCGCGTTTGGCGACCAGTGTGGTGGCATTGGTGATGCTGGCGTGGGTGCCGTAGGCGGCAATGAAGTTGATCAGCGACTCCATGTGCTTGAGGTGATCGGCGAAGTCCACCCAACTGGTATAGGGGGTCAGCTGTTCGTCGCCAGTCATCTGGAAGAACTCGCGACGCGCCGCGTTCAGCGACGGGACACCGGTGTCGCGGCCCCGGGCAATGTTCAGGGCGGCCAGGTCAAGCGGCAATCCCACCAGGTTGTTGCGCAGGGCTTCGGTGACGAACTCGTCGATCTCGTTGCCGACGGTGCGGGTCAGGCCACGCACGATGGCACCGGCCGCCGCTTCGGCGCTCGGGCCGCTGGCGGCATAGGCCAGCGGGTTGAGGAAGGCAGCGATAAGGCCGATCTGCTGATCGTTGGTCGGGTGCAGCGGATCGGCCGTAATCGGGTTGAAGTTCGGGTCGAAGCGGTCGATGGTCTCGGTCAGCATCGAGTGGCCGAAGCGGTAAACCGTATGGGCGAACTCGGCGACGATGGAGGCATCGATGGTGGTGTCATAGCCGGACGGCGCCAGGAATTCGTCGACCTGCGGCTGGATGGTCCGGGCGAATTCTTCGAACACCAGGTGCTGGTACTGCATTTCGGTGCCGAACTTGGCGGCCTGGAACAGCCGCTCGCCGTTCCAATCCAGCGCGGCGATCGCCGCGGGCGTGGTGGGGAACACGGCGGGTGCGGTACCCGGCATCAGCCAGGGCGTGAGCTCGGCCAGGTTGCCGGAAGTCAACAGGGTGGTCTTGGTCTGCTCCACCAGGCGGTTGTGTTCGGAGTGGAATACATGGTGCACCGTCGTCAGCCCGATGTTCTCGTTCACCCGGCCGTCGCCGGCCATGTAGTGGGCATCCAGCAGTTCGCCGTCGTAGGTACCGGCCGGCTGTACGCCGCCGATCACGCCATTGTTGTCGCGAACCAGGCCGGCTGCGGCCGACGGGTCGGCGCTGTGGGCGATATCGATGAGGAACTGGTGGCCGGTGCCGACCGCATTGGCCAGGTCTATGGGCGCCAGCGGATTGCCTTCCACCAGGACGTCGTCAGCAGTGCCGGCGAGGCCGTCAGGCCCCTTCATCACCACTTGCGGGAAGCCGTTCGGGCCCTTGATGAAGTTGCCGTAGGCATCGGTGGCCAGCAGCGGCACATCGAACACATTGGCATCAGTCAGGTTGATCCCGAGGATGTCGCGGGCCTGGGCCTTGACCACCGCCCAGGTGGCCATGCCGCCGATTTCCACATCGTCTACGGTGCCGAACTCACCATCGGCGCCCAGGGCGCGGTTGGTGATCAGCTTGCCGGTAGCGTGTGGATGGCCGTCTGCGCCGAACTCGTAGGCACGCAGGAAGACCTGATGCGAGGGGTGCGAGCTGTAGGTCTGGTTCTGGTCGACGAAGGGCGAGGTGGTGTTCTGGTTGAGACCGGGGCCGCCGAACTGGGTGGCGCGGGTCAGCACCATGAAATTGGTCGGGCTACCGGCGACGAAGCGCGGGTCGTCCGATTGCAGCGGGATGAAGATGATGTCGTTGCCGCCCTTGGTCACCAGGTCCAGGCCGTGGTCGAAGAACTGCCCGAAGAAGGTCATCCAGGCATTGAAGGGAGCCGAGAGCCCGGCATCCGGCGCGACGTTGGGAATGAACAGGGTCGGTACGTCGTCGGGGGTGCCGAACAGACCATCCAGGCCAGGACTGGTCACCGTCTCCGAACCTGGCGTCTGAGCGGCGGCCGCAACCGCTGCCGGGTTGTTGGCGGTCTGGTCGACGATCAGGTTGCTGATGGTTCGCGGCTGGCTATCGAATACCGTCCCCGTCGTCTGCGCATAGCTGGTCAGTTGCGTGCCGGGAATGAAGGGGTTGTCCCCTGCGGTACGAAACACCGGGTCCAGCAAGCGCGGGAAAATGTTATCCGCAGCGCCGAATTCGGTCTGGCCGGCGAACAGGTTGTTGAACGAACCATCGATGGTGCGCAGGCCAAAGGGCACCTGCATGTTGGGTAGCAAGTCGCGAAGGTCCTCGCCGGAGGCGTGTGCTTCAGCGATGAGAATCTGCTGGAGGATGAAATCCAGGTCCGCGAGGTTGAAATTGGCCATTTTGCTGATTCCTCAATTCCGACTGCGTAGGGGCGTGCGCCATGGCAGCAAGGTCATGCGCCACGCTTTCGACTTGACTTCGGGATTTGGGGGACTAGATGACGCCTACCTTGAAGCGACGCTGGTGCTAGCGCAGTTCATGCTCTTCAGCAGGAGGTTCTATCCCTGAAGGTGCCGGCAATATCTACCGGCACAGGGTCAACGACCGGGCGGGCCGTGATACTCGGAGAGATGTGAAGAGGTGAGCGGAATCGCCCCCTGAAATGGAGCTGGATGGACAGTGCTCATGACATTCTCCCTAGCTTTTATTGTTCCCGGCTAAGGCTGCAACGCCCTCACGATGCAGCTGCCCACAACACGAAACAATTTCTTACACAACTGACTAAAGATTCGGCCAAAAACACTGTCAAGCGACCGTCATTCACACGGATTTTGCTCTTTTTGATGCGTTAACTAATTGTTTTTTAATGCTTTAAATTTGAAACATGTGCTTACAAAGATGAGAACAACACGCCATTACCGGGCCATCCACACCCTTTTCGGGGCCATTACCCAGCGCCGAAAAGCCCGTCCTAGAGCCTTTCAGCCAGCCATCTTCCGTTGATCCGCTGTTTGCCACCGCCCGGAAGCATCAGGCAGATGCTTGCAAAATCGGCGAAGAGGTGAGTCAAAAAACCGTGCTTTTTGTCTGAATGGCCAAAGCAGGAGGGGTTTTGTGTAGGAGCGAGCTTGCTCGCGAAAGAGGCGGCTCAGAAGCTTCGCGAGCAAGCTCGCTCCTACAGGGGTAAGACGCGGGGGAAAAGGTATCAGGCCAGACGCACGCTAGGAGTACGACTCACCACTTCCAATTCGCCAAACTTCTCCAGACGCGCCCGCACGATGTTGCGGCTGATGCCCAGCAAACGGGCGGTCTGCAACTGGTTGCCGTGGCAGAAGCGGTAGGCGGTGCGGAACAACCGCTCCTCGATCTTCTCGTAGAGATCCGGCTGATTTTCCTCGAACAGCGCTTCCAGCGCGGCCTCGAGTCCAACGGGCTGTAACGGCACATCCTGGCGAGTCGAGGCCGGACGCAGGTCCACCAGTTGCAGGTCGCCGGGCTGGACTTCGCGATTGCGGCACACCAGCAGGGCGTGGTGGATGGCGTTCTCCAGCTCGCGGATATTGCCCGGCCAGCTGTGGGCAAGCAGCTTGCGCTCGGCCCCCTCGCTCAGGCTCGCCGGCGTGTAGCCAAGGCGCCGCGAATGTTCGGCGAGGAAGAACTCCGCCAAAGGCAGGACATCGCCCTTCCGCTCGCGCAGCGGCGGCAACTTGATGCTGGCCACATGTAGCCGATAGAACAGGTCCTCGCGAAAGTGCCCCGCCACTACGGCATCCGCCAGGTTCACGTTGGTCGCCGCCACCAGACGCACGTCGATGGGAATCGGCGTGCGCGAGCCCAGCCTTACCACTTCCCGCTCCTGCAGCACGCGCAGCAGCTTTACCTGCATGTTCAGCGGCAGGTCGCCGATCTCATCGAGGAACAAGGTGCCGCCGTTGGCCGTCTCGAACCAACCGGCCTTGGCCTGGGTGGCACCGGTGAAGGCGCCCTTCTCGTGGCCGAACAATTCGCTTTCCACCAGGGTTTCGGCAAAGGCGCCGCAATTCACCGCCACGAACGGGCCGCCAGCACGGCGACTGAGATTGTGGATATGCCGGGCCACCAGCTCCTTCCCCGTCCCCGTCTCACCGATGATCAGCGCATTGGCCTCACTGGGTGCCAGGCGCTCGATGCGGCCGAGCAATTCCTGGGAAGCCGGGTCCTTGAAGACCAGCACGGTGGCCCGAACCGACTTGGTCAGTTCACGGGCATTGGGGAGAGTGAGCAGAGACATGGTGCATTCCTGGCAGCCGACAACGCAGGGAATGATGCCCGAACACATATAGATAAAAAAATTATTGATTGATCTTTATATATTCTTATTTTGCATATACGCACTGATCCGTATTCCTGCAGCGCTGTTGCCACAGCAACACTTCATCAGCACAACTGTTGCCCATTCACCAGCAAAAACCGGAAAAAAGCGCTGAACTGCCCTGATTCAGCACACTTTGCGCCTTGGTACGCCCTTTGCTCTGTCCTGCTGCACACAGAGCAACATCACAAGGGATTCCCCATGACCAAGCCGATCAAAGTGGTCGCTGTCACCGGCAGCACCTTCCGTCCTTCCCGCACGCTGGTGCTGACCCAGGCCATCGTCGCCGAACTGGGCAGGCACCTGCCCATCCAGAGTCACCTGATCGAACTGGGCGATATCGCCCGCTCGGTCGGAGGCGCGCTGTCCCGCAAGGAACTGCCGGAGACCGTCGAGCATGAACTGCGCGCCATCGAGTCCGCCGACCTGCTGGTGGTGGCCACCCCGGTCTATCGCGGCACCTACCCGGGCCAGTTCAAGCACCTGTTCGACCTGATCGACCAGAACGCCCTGGTCGACACCCCGGTGCTGCTCGCCGCCACCGGCGGCAGTGAGCGCCACGCGCTGGTCCTCGACCACCAACTGCGCCCGCTGTTCAGCTTCTTCCAGTCGCTGACCCTGCCCATCGGCGTCTACGCCTCCGAGTCCGATTTCGATAACTACCAGATCAGCAGCGAGGCGCTGAAAGCCCGCATCCAGCTCGCCGCCGAACGTGCAGCGCCTCTGTTTCCCGGCGCTGCCGCCGGCCTGCTGAAGATTGCCTGAAGGACCTGACATGAACGTTTTCTGGTTTCTCCCCACCCACGGCGATGGCCATTTCCTTGGCACCAGCCAGGGCGCCCGACCGGTTTCGCTGCCATACCTCAAGCAGGTGGCACAGGCCGCCGACAGCCTCGGCTACTACGGCGTGCTGATCCCCACCGGCCGCTCTTGCGAGGACTCCTGGGTGGTGGCCTCGGCCCTTGCACCGCTGACCGAACGCCTGCGCTACCTGGTGGCGATCCGTCCGGGAATCATCTCCCCCACCGTTTCCGCGCGCATGGCCGCGACCCTTGACCGTCTCTCCGGCGGCCGTCTGCTGATCAACGTGGTCACTGGCGGCGACCCCGACGAGAACCGTGGCGACGGCATCCACCTGAGCCACGCCGAGCGCTATGAAGTCACCGACGAATTCCTGCGCATCTGGCGTCGTGTGCTGCAGGGTGAGTCGGTCGACTTCGAGGGCAAACACATTCAGGTAGAGAACGCCAAGGCGCTCTACCCGCCGCTCCAGCAGCCCTACCCGCCGCTCTACTTCGGCGGCTCCTCCGATGCGGCCCATGACCTGGCTAGCGAGCAGGTGGACGTCTACCTGACCTGGGGCGAACCGCCTGCAGCAGTAGCGAAGAAGCTTGCCGATGTACGCGAACGTGCCGCCCGCCACGGTCGCACGGTGAAGTTCGGCATTCGCCTCCACGTGATCGTCCGCGAAACCGCAGAAGAAGCCTGGAGCGCCGCCAGCAAGCTGATCGAGCACATCTCCGACGACACCATCGCCGCCGCCCAGCAGTCCTTCTCCCGCTTCGATTCCGAAGGCCAGCGGCGCATGGCCGCGCTGCACGGCGGTCGCCGCGACAACCTCGAGATCGCCCCCAACCTCTGGGCCGGCGTCGGCCTGGTGCGCGGTGGCGCCGGCACTGCCCTGGTGGGCGATCCGCAGCAAGTGGCGGAGCGCATCAAGGAGTACGCGGACCTCGGTATCGAGAGCTTCATCTTCTCCGGCTACCCGCACCTGGAAGAGGCCTACCGCTTCGCCGAGCTGGTGTTCCCGCTACTGCCCGAGCCCTACGCGAGCCTGGCCGGACGCGGTGTGACCAACCTCACCGGTCCCTTCGGCGAGATGATCGCCAACGACGTGCTGCCCACGACCGCCGCCGCCCGCTGATCCGCCCACGCCCCTTCCTGGCGAAGGGGCGATGCAACGACAAGAAACTCACCTGAAGAGGTAATCCGCGTGAATGCCCCGCAGCATCTCACCCTCCCCGCGCCGCTGCAGATCGCCCGTGAGCTGGCGGCCGGCTTCGCCGAAACCGCGGCCGAACGCGACGCCCGTGGCGGCACGCCCAAGGCCGAGCGCGACGCCATCCGCCAGAGCGGCCTGTTGTCACTGATCATTCCCGAGGAACACGGTGGCCTGGGTCACGACTGGCAGACCACCCTGGACGTGATACGCGAATTTGCCCGGGTGGACAGTTCCATCGCCCACGTTTTCGGCTTCCAGCACCTGATGCTGGCCACCGTGCGGTTGTTTTCCCGCGCCGAACAGTGGCAGCCCTGGTTCCAGCTCACCGCACGCAATCGCTGGTTCTGGGGCAACGCCCTGAATCCGCTGGACACCCGTACGACGGTGAAGAAGTTCTCCGGCTGGCGCGAGTTCTCCGGCAAGAAAAGCTTCTGCTCGGGCGCACTGGATTCGCAGATGCTGATCGCCTCCGGCCTCGACGAAGAGAGCGGCAAGCTGCTGATCGCAGCCATCCCCACCGCCCGCAGCGGCATCAGCCTGGCGGATGACTGGGACAACATGGGCCAGCGCCAGACCGACAGCGGCAGCGCCCTCTTCGAGCGCGTGCGGGTCGAAGAGAACGAACTGCTGCTGGACCCGGGCCCCTTGAGCACGCCATTCGCCTGCCTGCGCCCGCTGATCGCACAGCTGATTTTCACCCATATCTACCTGGGCATTGCCGAAGGCTCCTTCGAGGACGCCCGCGCCTACACCCTCAAAGAAGCGCGGCCCTGGTTCAAATCGCCCGCCAGCCACATCGGCGAAGACCCCTACGTCCTGGCCCACTACGGCGAGTTCTGGGTTGGCCTGGAGGGTGTTCGTGCCTTGGTGCAGCGCGCCGCCAGCCTGCTCGACGCCGCATGGAACCAGGGACCCGACCTCGGGGAGGCCCAGCGCGGCGAACTGGCTTTGGCCATCGCCACCGCCAAGGTGGCTGCCACCCGGACCGGCCTCGACCTGTGCAGCCGCCTGTTCGAAGTCACCGGCGCACGCTCCACCCACGCCGCCCTGCGCCTGGATCGCCACTGGCGCAACCTGCGCACCCAGACCCTGCACGACCCGGTGGACTACAAGGTCCGCGAACTGGGCGAGTGGGCCCTCAACCAGACCCTGCCGAAGCCGACCTTCTACTCATGAAAGCACCGCGCCAAGCCTCTTCCAACCTGCTCACGCTGCCCCCCTCCCCGACCCTGGCCACTTCGGTCAGGGCCACTGCCCAGGTATTCGAGGACCCCAAGTCCCAGGCCCTGCTGGCGCACCTCCAGCAAGTGGCGCCGAGCGAGGCCAGCGTGCTGATCATCGGCGAGACCGGCACCGGCAAGGAGCTGGTGGCGCGCCATGTGCACAACCTCAGCAGTCGCCGTGACGGCCCCTTCGTGGCGGTCAACTGCGGCGCGTTTTCCGAATCCCTGGTGGAAGCTGAACTGTTCGGCCATGAAAAAGGCGCCTTCACCGGCGCCCTGGCGGCCAAGGCGGGATGGTTTGAGGCGGCCAACGGCGGCACCTTGTTCCTCGACGAGATCGGCGACCTGCCGATGCCCATCCAGGTCAAGCTGCTCCGTGTGCTGCAAGAGCGTGAAGTGGTGCGCCTCGGCTCGCGCAAGAGCATTCCCATCGATGTGCGGGTGCTGGCGGCCACCAATGTGCAACTGGAAAAGGCCATCAACGCCGGGCACTTCCGCGAGGACCTCTACTACCGGCTCAACGTCGTCAGCCTGGAACTCAGCCCGCTGCGCGAGCGGCCCGGCGATATCCTGCCGCTAACCCGCCACTTCATCGATGAATACAGCCGACGCCTGGGCTACGGACGCAGCGAGCTCAGTCCCGACGCCGAACGCAAACTGCGCGGCTACTCCTGGCCGGGCAATATCCGCGAACTGGAAAACGTCATTCATCACACCCTGCTGATCTGCCGCGATGGCGTGATCCAGGCAGCCGACCTGCACCTATCCAACCTGCGCATCGACCGCCCGGAAGAATCGCGCGGCGTCGAAGGTGGTGCCGAGGCGCAATTGCAGCAGGCCTTCCAGCGCCTGTTCGAAGAACAGGCTGGCGACCTCCACCAGAAGGTCGAAGACGCGTTGCTGCGCGCGGCCTATCGCCATTGCCACTACAACCAGGTGCACACCGCCAACCTCCTGGGCCTCAGCCGCAACGTCACCCGCAGCCGCCTGATCGCCATAGGCGAGCTGGTGGTGAGCCGGCGCGGCGCGCAGCGCATCGATGGCCAGCGGGAAGTGCAGTTGTCGGTGTGAATTCTCAGCTCGCTAGCAAGTTGTCGACAGGCAACGGATCCGGGGCGTCGCACTCCCCCCTGCCGGGCGGGGAATCGTCCTGGGCGCTGACCGGTTCATCCTCGGCATCCAGGCCGACGACGCCCAGCACGCGGTAGCAGTCGACGTCGTCCTCCAGGGGAATGGCGAATAGCCGCACGGTCTCCGGCAGCGCGAAACGGTGCACTTCTTCGCCTATGGCGACGCCGTTGCGAAAGGCCTGCAGGTACAGCTCAGCGGCCACCGCCTCGCCTTCCTCGTCGCGGCTCAACACGCCGACGAGGCTGTCTTCTTCGTCGATGAATTGTTGCCAATGCCCGCGCAGGTGAACGTCCGCCGCCTGCACCGGGCCGACTGCCGCCAGCCCGAACAGGGCGCAGAGCGCCAGGCCCCGAAAGCCCATGCCCATCAGCGACTACTCAGCTGGCCGTAACCTTCCGGGGTCGGCAGGCCGAGAAATTCCTGCCAGCGCCGCAGGTCGCCACGCGCATTCTCGAACAGGGCGCTGGCCTGCATGTTGTCCAGGGATTTCACGCACTCTTCCAGCGCGGCGTCCTCTCGCAGGCAGGGGTTTTCAGGCGGCAACTGGGTGCCGGCCAGGTACGAAACCAGGAAGTAGGTCGCCGCGTTGTCGTTGGGGAAGATGTGCTTGCCGCCGGTGCGCAGCCAGCCGCGCAGGGCTTCGGTGAGGTTGTCGGCATAGGCCTTGGCGTCGGGGGTGAAATCGACCTCGGTGCAGTCCTTCAGATACAGGCTGCTGGCACTGTCGTCGGAGACCTTGCCGAAAACAGTGCAGTAAAGATCCACGTATTTGCCCTCGACCACCGGTTCGGAGTACTTGCGCGGATCGCTGTGGAGCTCCGCCTGCACGTTCAATCGGGGATGGGCGCCGGGCAGTTCCAGGACCACGTCGTCCGCGTAGTCGACTCGTACGCCCAGGACTTCGCCTGTGACGATGAGCTTGCGACCTTTGAAGAACGGGTCCACTGCATCCTCGTCACCTTCGTAGAACTGCGCCAGCCGCGAGCTGGGCATGCGCTCCACCGGGTTGACCATCGCCAGCGCGTTCAGCGCCGACTTGCCCCCTTCAAGGGCGACCAGGTAATCCTGCTCCATGATGTGCCGGAAGAAATTCAGGGCGCCCGGATTCACTTCCGGATGGTCTGCCGCATCCTGCCGCGTCGAGGCTTCCCCCTCGGCGTAGGTGCGCTGTGGCGCGGGGGTACTGGTCAGCTCACGGGCGGTGGTGGAGATGTGCAGGCCCAGCAGGAACAGCGGCACTGAGAGCACGACCACGGCAACACTGCTGCTCCTTTTTCCAGTCAGGCTTTCGATTGCCCGCCAACTGGCAGGGCACAACCAGATCGCACCGGAGAGCATCAGCAAGCCGCCGATGACGGAGTTGCGCATGACCCCGAACGACGCGGCAACCAGCACCGAACAGACGATCCAGCAGATCAGCCGGATGACAGGTACGAACTTCATTCAACGCCCCTTCTCGTAGCAAGACAGGCCCCGGATGTTCAGGAAGGCCCGAGCCTCCCTCGGGTCATCGACCTCGGGACGAGCGGATTCTTGAAGCGGGCGCGCGGAAATCAAAATCAGCAATCTTCATTTGCGGTTAGCGGGGCGCTGCCTGTGGGCTCCGCTCTACAGATACATTGCCTTCAATGCGCTCGTGCCAGCCGGAGGCAACCCTCACCTCCGGCCCCTCTCTCAGAGGTAGAGGGGTGACTCGCGCCGGACACTCCGTACGTCCCGGGGGCAGTCTTCCTGTGGGGGCGAATTCATTCGCCAAGCAGGCCGAAGGGCTGCCCTGATGCTCCGAACTGCCGGTAATCACCCTCTTTCGAACGCGTCCCGGAGTCAGCCCGCTACAAGGGCCCAACAGCAATGAACATTTTTGATTCGCATCAGGCCTACGGCGGCTTCGAAAATCGATGCCGTGACTACTTCAACGGAGTGCCTGAAATGCTGGTCCTGTGTCGCAATGTCGGGGAATCCCTGGTCATCCAGAACACCCCGGATACCCTCACTCGCATCAAGGTCGTTCGCACCGAGCGGCCGATGGTCATCCTGAGCGTGGAAACCCGCACCCTGGATGGGAAGCTCAAGGAAGTGACCGAACTTCGCCTGCCGGAAATCGCCTGACAGGGGCAGGCGCCGGAGGGCGGCCAGCTCTTGCCACCGCTCCGCGCGCCAGGGAGTTCAGCGGTTCAGGCAGCGGAAGTTGTCGATCTCGCGGGCGTAGTAGCAGATCGCGCCCTCCGGCGCCGGCAGGAATTCCAACCGCATCGTCGCCCCCGTCGCCAGGCCGTATTGGCGGCCGAACATCACATCGGGAATCTCACTCATCCTCTCCATGGGCCTGGCCCGACTGGTCTGGGCCTTCTGCAGGCGGACATCGATACTGCGGGGTCCGAAATGCAGGACATCCGCTACCAGCGACGCGTAATTGACCTCCGAAGCGACTCGCTCCATGGCAGCGAAGCTCATCTTTTCACCGATGATGAGCCGCTCTTCCAGGCGAATCCGCGCACCGTCGTTGAGCACGATATCGCTGGTGCCGTGGTAGGAAACGCCGAGCCTGTAGGCGGGACGGTCGAACACCAGGCCGGCCACGGCCAGCAAGGCCAGCCCGCCGAGGATGAAGGCGTGTTTGTAGCGGCGCAGCATCATTGCCAACCCCTCATGCAGCGACGGACCATTTCCAGTTGCAGGTTGGTCATCTTGTTGTCTTCGAGAAAGATCAGGTTCTCCGTGGTGCCATCGGCACGCACGCAGGCCAGGTCGTAGAGCCGGTTCGAGCGGTTGATCCAGATATGCCCGGCAAGGCCTTCATCGCGGGCATCCAGCGCCGGCTTGAAGGTCTCGCGAATCCTGGCGTTCTCCTCGGCGCTGTCGCCGATGAAGTGATAGGTCATGGGACCGGCCGCCACGTCTTCGATCACCAGCTCCGACGCGGCCTCATCGAAGACGCCCAGGCGATACAGCGCCACCAGCGCGAGCAGGCAGCACATCAATGCATAGGCAGGCACCAGCAGCTTCGGTGAGCGGATCAGGTCCGCCAACCGATGCTGTGGGGCGGTGGATGGAGAATCGTCAGTCGTCGGGGCCTGCTCAGCGTCCGCCCCGGCCAGGACTTCGGCGACGCCCGGCGCGGACGCCGATGCGGGCGACGGCGTGGCGTCGTCGGCGACCTGTTGCGCGTTGAATCGATATCCCCGGCGCGGGACGGTCTGCAGCAACTCGTGGTCGGTGCCGTCTTCGATCAGGTTGCGCAGCGTGAATATCGCCTGGTTCAGACTTCCGGCGGCAACCACACGGTTATCCCAGGCGTATTCCATGATTTCGTTGCGACTGCGGGTTTCCCCCGGTTTATCCAGCAGAAGTTGCAACAAGCGGGATTCCGAATAGGAAAGTGTCACCGTGCGCGGTTCACCCACATTCGAACTTATATGCAACTGGTTGTTGGCGGCATCGAACAACACTGCGCCGCCACTCTTCAGGAAGAACTTGAACTGGTTTCTCATGAATCTTTACTGAGCTTATTGATTTCATTAACCACAGGAATGATGCGGATTCTCTCGCACATCGGCTCCCAGCTGTGCACCTTACGGCACAAATAACGATTTTTGATTCTTGTTCTGGCCGCCCTTGGCCCACAGTGAATGGGCGCCGGAAAGGGCGCGAAAGCAAGGCTTCATGCGCTCTTTCATCCGGACGAACCGCTTGCGGCAAGCCGGATTGCCGTTCGTGCCTGCGACCACTCCCCGGTGCATCGAGCAGGCCGGCCGGCGCGATCCCAACAGGAATTCACATGCATATCAAAGAACTTTCCATCCTCTCGCTTTCGATGGCGCTATGTGGCTGTTCGATGGCACCCGCCATCGACACGACCGAACTATCGACGCGACCCGCCACTGCGCCTCTGCAAATCATTGAAAGAGACGAAGGCACCATTGCCTGGAAGAAATATCCAGCGCCACTTTCAAGCAAACACGACAAATCGATATTCATCGATCTGCCCAAGTCACTCGCCAATAACGAGCAGGTATTCAGCGAGTCCGATGCGGATATCAACAAACTGCTCCTCCACTTCCGTGGCCAGCTGGAACGGCAATTGTCCTCAGGCGGCTACCGCCTGGTGAACCGCCCCACTCCGGGGGCCCTGTCATTGCGGGTCTCGATCGCCGATCTGCAGCGTAAACCCCGTGATCCGAACGTCACGGAGTACATCCCGATCGGCATGCTGATCGGCCTCTCCCTGCACGTCACCGGCGTGCGCGATGAAACCCTCTATGTGTTCTTCGACAGCGAAATCCGCGACGGCACCAGCGGTGAAACCCTCGCTCGCGCCGTCGACCGCGCCAAGGGTCGCAACATCGGCCAATCCGACAAGCCCACGGTCGAGGACATCTACCCAGCCCTCGACGCGAGCGCATTGCAGATTCGCGAACGCCTGGACAGAGAGTTCCGGCCAAAAGGATCGGCCTGATTCCCCGCTCCCATCCAACCAACCCCACAGGACAAACGATGAAATTCGGCAAACAACTGGCAGCCGCCCTCCTCACCTTCAGCTCTCTCAGCGCCCTCGCGGATGACCGCGGCCTGTACCTGGGCGGCGGCGTGACGCGGGTCGAAATCGACGAGCGCACCATTGGCGACGACGACAACAGCTACAAGGCCTACGTCGGCTACCGCTTCAACCCCTACCTGGCCGTGGAAGGCGCATGGGTCGACCTTGGCAGCTTCGAAGGCGAGCGCGCCGATTTCGACGGCCACTCCCTGCAGGCCGCCGCCCACTTCGGCGTTCCGGTCGGCGACCGCGTGCGCCTGTTCGCCAGTGCCGGCGTGCATGCCTGGGAGGCCGACGACGACAGCGCCGGCGACAGCAGCGACCTGGACCTGACCTACGGCCTCGGCGTCGAAGTGGACGTGTTCCGCAACGTCGGCGTGCGCCTGGAACAGGAAGTCCTGAAGGTCGGCGACATTGAGCTCGACCAGACCAGCGCGAGCGCCTACGTACTCTTCTGATTCCCCGTGCGGCTCCTGCCTCGGCAGCGAGCCGCTCCTTCCCAGGGGCTGCATCTCAGCCCCTTTTTTCCAGACTGCCGAACAGGCTTTCCGACTGCATTTCCTCCCGTTCCTGGGCGAATCGGTAAGAGACGTAGTACTTGTACACGTTGCTCACGTAATCGAGGGTTTCGCGCCCCAGTTCCCTGGCCGCCATCCGCTCGACATGGCCGTACCAGCGATCCGGGTCGAGACCGCTTTCCCGCGCCATGCGCCTGATCTTCTGCAGATTGCCGGGCCCGGCGTTATAGGCCGCCAGCAACAGGAACATACGGTTGTCCGGAGTCAGCGCCGGGTCGTCCAGGTAGGTGTCGGCGAGAAAACGCAGGTACTTGCTGGCAGCTTCGACGTTCCTTTCCGCACTGCTGCCTACGCCTGACACCCGCACATTGGGATCCGCCGCGGTACTTGGCAGCACCTGCATCACCCCCACCGCGCCCCGGTTGCTGCGCGCACGCTGGTCGAATCGCGATTCGTGGAAGGCCTGGGCCATCAGCATCAGGGGGTCCAGGCCATGGCGCTCGGCGGACGCGATAAAGGCCCGATTAAGCTGGTGGAAACGACGCAGTTCGTCGGCTGAAGCCGGCTCATCGAGAAAGCGTCCCGCCTCCAGCCGCTCTTCCTTCCAGGCTCTCGCCGGGCGCCTGCCGCGCTGCTGGTCACTGAAAAACTCCGCCAGCACTTCACGCAGCTCGGGATTGCCGTCGCGCACGGCCCAGGCGTAGTGGCCGCCCCAGGCGAACTGGAGGGGCTGGATCGCAAGGTCGCCCAGGGTCGACTGCCAGGCTTTCGCCACGCGCCGGTCCACCACGGCGGCGGCGAGCGTCCCCGCATTCACCCGTCCCAGCAGCTCTTCGGGCTCGATGCCTTCGGCCTGGGGCAACAGATGAATTGGCGCCAGACCTCGTTCGCTGAAGGTCCGGCTCAGTTCCACCAGTCCCCAGAAATCATTGCTCAGCGCGGGTACGGCAACCTCCTTGCCAGCCAGGTCATCGAGGCGCGCTAGCTTCGCGCCGGAGGGGCCGCTCACCAGCACCGGTTCGCTGCGGAACTCGCCAGACGCCATGACCACCTGCCCACCGAAGCGTGCACGCTCATCTGCCACCAGCCCCCCTGCGGCAATGTCGCCGACGCCGCGGATCAGGCTGGGCAGCAACTGGTCGCGGCTCACCGGAATGAACATCACGTGCCAGCGCGAACCACCACTCCGGCGCGGGTATCGCTGATTGAGCCAGCGTTCGAACGCGAGTCCGGTTTCATGGCTGACCCCCTTCTGGCGGCCCTGCTCGATGTGGAAGAAGGTGCGGCTGTAGGGGACCAGGATGCGGATGGTGCGGCGCTCGCGAATACACTCGAAATCATAGGTTCGATTTGGCGGCGGCTCGGGTGCGAGCATCGGCGCTGCAATCGGCACGACGTTCTGCTGCACGGCGTGGGCCAGCGGCAGGATGCCCAGCAGCAGGCCGGCCGGCAGGGCGATCAGGCCCGGGAACGAGCGCAGCGAGGTGCGCCCTCTACAAGTTGCCATGCGAGTTCCTGTTTCGGATTCATATCCGCCCGCGGGCCGGATGAACGCGGCCCGGGGCGGTGAGGCGAGCCTCGCCGCCTGGCGGCTCAGTAGCGCTGGGCGATGTAACGGAAGGGATAATCGGGTGATTGATAGGCCCCGATCCTGCCGCGCTTGGGCAGCTTCGCCTCGCTTTCCTCGGGGACGTCCTCGTAGGGAATCTGGTCCAGGAGGTGCTGGATGACATTGAGGCGAACCCGGCGCTTGTCCTCCGAACGGGCGATATGCCAGGGCGCCCATGAGGTATCGGTCGCCATGAACATTTCATCGCGCGCCCGGGTGTAGTCGTCCCAGCGCGTGAAGGACTTGATGTCCATCGGCGACAGCTTCCAGGTCTTGCGCCCGTCGCGGATGCGGTCCTCCAGCCGGCGCTCCTGCTCCTGCGGACTGACCTCCAGCCAGTACTTCAGCAGGATGATCCCCGACTCGACCACCGCGCGCTCGAACAGCGGCGTGAAGGCGAAGAACTTTTCGACCTCCTTGTCACTGCAGAAGCCCATGACCCGCTCGACGCCGGCGCGGTTGTACCAGCTCCTGTCGAAGATCACGACTTCGCCACCGGCCGGGAAGTGTCCGATATAGCGCTGTACATACATCTGCGACTTCTCCCGCTCCGTGGGCGTCGGCAACGCGACGGTGCGGAAGATGCGCGGGCTGGTGCGTTCCGTGAGGGCCTTGATCACACCGCCCTTGCCGGCCCCATCCCGCCCTTCGAAGACGACGCAGACCTTGATCCCCTCCTGCACCACCCAGCGCTGCAGCTTCACCAGTTCGACATGCAACCTTTTCAGCTCCGCCTCGTACTGCTTGCGCGGCATCCTGAGCCCGTTGGCCAACTCCCTGGACTTGTCGGTTTTCCCGGTCATACATCCCTCTCTCTGTCAGACATGCGGATTCCGCGCAGCGAAATCCATGCAGTTGTCCAGACGCGCTCGGGTACTTCCTGTGACCGTCCCGCACCCGGCCGGCGGGAACGCCCCGCCAGTCCTTGAAACCGGAGGGCGACAACGTATAGCGCCGCCCAAGCCGGATTTCCCGCAGCCCAAAAAAATCACCTGCCCGTCGCCCCGTCACCCGCAGAAGGTTCCGAGGCGAAAGGCAGGTGCAACGCTCAATGGAAGGGGAAGATGTAGTTCATCCAGGCCGCCATGCGCAGGAGGATCTTGCGCATCACCGCCACGTGATGGAAATGCTCGCTGTAGAGCGCCGCCTGGCCGTAGGCGCCACCAGGCATCAGGGCTGCGTAGCGGGCATAGTCCGGATCGGTGATCTCGACGATTACCGGCACCCGGCCAGGAGGCGGCGTGCCGGTGAAGCTGAGCAGGTTGCCGGAGGGCTGCACCTGGCCTTCGCCGATCACCGAAATCACCTGCTTCACCTTGCCCTTGAACACCTGGCCGGGGATGCCGTCGAACGCCACTTCGGCCTCGTCGCCGGGGGTCAGGCGCAACTGGCTGTTCTGGCGCATCCAGGCGGCGATGTAGTGCCCCTCATCCGGGATGAACACCATGGACGGACGCAGGGGCATGCGTGTAGCCATCATGCCCGGGCGCAGCGACACGTGGGTCACGAAGCCCTTGCTCGGCGCGCGTACCACGGTGTGGTCGAGGTCGAACTGGGCGATGTTCAGCTGTGCCTGCAAGTCATCCACCCGTGCGGTGGTGAGGTCCACGTCGCGGCGGTTGCCGACATTGCGCGCCGCCAGTTCACGGGCACGGGACTGGTCGGCGCGGGCCGACACCAACTGCGCCTTGATGGATTTGACCTTGTTCTCGTATGGCGTCGGATCGATGCGGAACAGCACATCGCCCTTCTCCAGCGGTTGGTTGGTCTTGACCGGCACCTCCACCACCTGGCCGCTGATCGTCGGAATCACCGGCGTCGACACGAAGTAGCTGCGCGCCACTTCCGAGTACGGGTGGTTGTAGTTCATCAGGAAGATCAGGGTCCCGATCAGCACCACGCCGCCCAGCGCGGCAGTAGGCACCGACCACTTGTTCAGCGGGATCTTGAAAATCTTGAAGATGGCGACGCAGATGGCCGTGTAGGTGAGGATCAGCAACAGGTCCATGTCAGGCCTCCTCTACCGCGCGGGCCGAACGGGCCGCGCGCTGCCCTTCGAGGCGTTCGAGGCGCTGGCGCATCTCGGCCAGTTGCTGCTCCAGCTCCGCCTTCGGCGTGCTGAAACCCCAGCCGCGATCCTCGCGGTACAACATGGCCCAGATCCACAGGAACGGCCAGATCGCATGGAGGGTGAACAGGCTCACCCAGCCGGCGGCATGAATCGCATCCTGGTGCGGATGGTTGCGCCGCTTGGAGATTTCGTAAGGGATGTCGTGGATCACGATGATGCCGTAGAACAGCACGATCACGACGAAGAACAGCACGCCAAGGGCGAAGTAATCGAGAATCCCGTCACTTACCATTTTCATCACCTGGTTTTCGGGGGAAGACATCCGCATCCGGTTGGGTTGTGCAAGGCGCCGGACGTGTTGCGGATTCGTGGCCAGGCCTTTGTGCGCGACCGTTTCCGGCGCACACGAAAAGGAACCGGCCAGCGACCGGTTCCCACCTGGGTATTTATCGGGGGAGGCCGGTCAGGGCCTGAAGTTGCGCGCGTCTCGCGCCCAGTCATCGAGCACGGGCTTGAGGTCGTCCAGCACCAGCGGAGTCTTGCGGTTTTCCAGGCTCAGGCCCTGGCCCTTGCGCACCGTCCTGACGACGGGCTTGCCACTGGCTGCATCCACCGCTTCCACTTCGGCGTAGATGGCCACTTCCTGATCGCGGGTGCCCGCCGCCGTAGTGGTAGCCGCCGCCAGCAACGCGATGGGGATGATCTCGTAGACCTTCAGGTGCTCGTTGGAGATCGCCACGGCAGAGATGGACGGACGCACGATCAGCGTGTCCGCCTCCGGCGTGCCCACCAGGCGGGCCTTGCCGATCAGCTCGCGCTGCAGCGACATGCGCATGTAGGTGGCGATCTGCTCCATGGTCTGCTGGCTCATCTGGTCGCTGGGGGCCTGAGCCGGATGGAACACCGGCTTTTCCACCAGCAGCGTGCCATAGCGCTTCGGGTCGAAGTCCGGCGCGGTCCAGCGCAATACCGGCTCGCCGCTGGCGGACATGGTTTCTTCGAGCTTCGAATAATCCCCGAGGAAACCTGAGTACTCCTCGGGTTGGGTGATCTTGCTGGAACAGCCGCTGCCGAATAGGACAACACCTGCCAGCGCAAGGGTGCAAAGCGGTTTCGCCATGAATGACTCCAGGAGTTTTATCGGGGCGGGCGCAACACGCTTTCCACCCCTTGGAACCGGGTCGCAAAGCCTAGGGATAGCGGCCAACTGGCTCTTTGCATCTCACGACAAAAATTTCGCATTTGATGACAGCGTGACGCCGTTCCTTGCAACAAAACATGTCGGTTCGCCTCACGGCGCCGGCGACTGAATGCAGGCCACGCTTTATCACTCCCCGCGATAAAGCCATGCCAAGTCATTCCTTTCATTCATCAGCGGGACATGGTGAGCTCGATCGGGAAGAAATTTGTGCGGAATTCGACGACCGTCAGTTCGCCGATGACCCACTACCTGCTAAAACAAACAACGAGCCCTATTGCAGTTCACTTATGGCCGGCAGCATTCCAGAAACCGCTTTCACGCCCTACCCGCCTCTGCTCGAGCAGCCGGTCCAGCTCACTCGCGCGGAACTGCTCGCCTCCCTGGAAAACACCATGGCGCGCCATCGCGGCGGGCCGGTCTGGCTGTTTGCCTATGGCTCGCTGATCTGGCGACCGGAATGTCCGGCGGTGGAGTCCCGCCGCGCGCGTATCCACGGCTATCACCGTGGCCTCTACCTCTGGTCGCTGATCCATCGCGGCACGCCGGAAACGCCGGGGCTGGTGCTGGGCCTGGACCGAGGAGGCTCTTGCGCAGGTTTCGCCTATCGCCTGCCGGAGGAGCAACTGCAGGAGCACCTGTTCGCCCTCTGGCAGCGGGAAATGCCCGACGCCGCCTACCAGCCCAAATGGCTCAACTGCCAGTTGGAGGGCGGCCCCCAGGTGCAGGCCCTTGGCTTCGTGTTGCGCCGTGACTTCGCCTGTTATGCCGGCGCCCTGCCGGACCACGTGCTGCGCCAGGTATTCGACGGCGCGAGCGGCCACTACGGCAGCACGCGGGACTACGTGGAGAAAACCGCGAGCACCCTCCGCGCCCACGCCATGCCCGACCGCAAACTGGAAGAAGCGCTGGTGCGTTGCTGCAAGCAGGGTGCCCTGGTCTTCAGTTGAGGCCGTGGCAATCCGTTCCTGCCCCGGCAACTTGCTTACCACTCAACACGAAATTTCCTCCACGGGTCTGCCTTGAACCCCTACGAGGCGAATGAGTAGTTTTCCGGCCGCAACGCTCCCGTTCCCTGACCCACGGAAATTGGCATGAAGACCCCGCATCGCTTCCCGACCCTGGAAGACTTCAACGACGACGTGCTGGACGTGCGCGACGACTCCAGCCCCGAGGCGTTCCACCGCCTGGGCGACTACCGGCTGGTGCAAGTCTGCCGCCTGATCGAACGCCTGCGCCTTGAACAGGGATCGGGCACCGCCGACCGCCTGCGCCAGGAAGCCCTGCTATCGAGCATGGAAGCGCTGCTGATGGACGCACATATGATGTATGCGCGGGCTCGCGTCATTGTGTAGGAGCGAGCTTGCTCGCGAACAACCCGAGCACGAGCTTTCGCGAGCAAGCTCGCTCCTACAGAAACAGCCGATCACTCCGGATGACTTTCCGCGGGCGATCAGGCGGGCCTGAACCGCTTTTGGTCCCCCGGCGCGGCGTAGAAACTCAGCCGTTCAATCAACCCCAACTTCGACCACATCCCCCTGCAACCTGACCGGCCATACCCGCAGCTTCTGCTCCGGATACTCCAGGCAAGAACCGTCCTCCAGACGGTAGTGCTGCTTGTAGAGCGGCGAGGCGATCACCAGGTCGCCGCCGAGGTGGCCGATGATGCCGCGGCCGATCACGTTGGCCTGGGCCAGAGGGTCGTGGTTCTGCACCGCGAACAACTGCTCGCCCTCCTCGCCCTTCAAGTAGAACAGCGCGACCTGGATGTTGCTGATCCGAGCCACCACGCCGGAGTTGGGCACCAGATCCTCCCGGCGGCAGATGGTTTGCCAACGGCCCCGGACTTCATTGCGTTGCAGGCTTGCTTCGATCATCAGACCACCTCCTCGGCTACTGGGATCAAGGTGAGCTCGGCCGCCCGCGCCGGACGGATCTGCCCACGTTCTTTGACGAAATGGATGTCCGGGTCGCCGCTCGCGTCATTGACGAAGGTGCGGAAGCGCTTGAGCTTCTCCGGGTCGTTGATGGCGTTGGCCCACTCGCACTCGTAGCGGTCCACCACCAGTTGCATCTGGGCTTCCAGCTCCGCCCCCAGACCCAGGCTGTCGTCGATGATCACCGCCTTGAGGTAGTCCAGGCCGCCGTCCAGGCTCTCGCGCCAGACCGAGGTGCGCTGCAGCTTGTCGGCGGTGCGGATGTAGAACATCAGGAAGCGGTCGATGTAGCGGATCAGCGTCTCGTCATCCAGGTCGGTGGCGAACAGCTCCGCATGGCGCGGGCGCATGCCGCCGTTGCCGCAGACGTAGAGGTTCCAGCCCTTCTCGGTGGCGATCACGCCCACGTCCTTGCTCTGTGCCTCGGCGCATTCGCGGGTGCAGCCGGAGACGGCGAATTTCAGCTTGTGCGGGGAACGCAAACCCTTGTAACGATGCTCGATGTCCAGGGCCATCTTCACGCTGTCCTGTACGCCGTAGCGGCACCAGGTGCTGCCCACGCAGGACTTCACGGTACGGGTCGACTTGCCGTAGGCGTGGCCGGTCTCGAAGCCGGCGGCGATCAGTTCCGCCCAGATATCCGGCAGCTCGTGGAGTTGGGCGCCGAACAGGTCGATGCGCTGGCCGCCGGTGATCTTGGTGTAGAGGCCGTACTTCCTGGCCACTTCGCCGATGGCGATCAGACCTTCCGGGGTGATCTCGCCACCGGGGATGCGCGGCACCACCGAGTAGGTGCCGTTCTTCTGCATGTTGGCCATGAAGGTGTCGTTGGTGTCCTGCAGCGGCACCAGCCAGGGGTTCTGGATTGGACGATTCCAGCAGGACGCGAGGATGGAGCCGATGGCCGGCTTGCAGATCTCGCAGCCCACGTGACCACGGCCATGCTTGGCGAGCATTTCCTCGAAGGTCTCGATGCCTTCCACCCGCACCAGTGCATAGAGTTCCTGGCGGGTGTAGGCGAAGTGCTCGCAGAGGCTCTTGTCCACCGCCACGCCACGGGCCGACAGCTCGTGCTCGACCACCTGCTTGAGCAGCGCCGCGCAACCGCCGCAGCCAGTGGCCGCCTTGGTGCAGGACTTCACTCCGGCGACATCGGAGCAGCCGCTGTCGATAGCGGAGCAGATCGCACCCTTGCTGACGTTGTGGCAGGAACAGATGGTGGCGGTAGCCGGCAGCGCATCGGCGCCCAGGGCTGGAGCGCCCTCGCCCGCCGGCAGGATCAGGCTGGATGGGTCGGCCGGCAGCGCAATACCGTTCTGCACGTATTGCAGCAGCGTGTCGTAGTAGCTGTTGTCGCCCACCAGCACGGCGCCAAGGGCTTGCTTGCCGTCGGCCGAAACCACCAGGCGGCGATAGCTGGAGGTGGCCTCGTCGATGAAGCGATAACTGCGGGCGCCCGGCAGCGCACCGTGGGCATCGCCGATGGAGCCCACATCCACGCCCAGCAGCTTCAGCTTGGTAGACATGTCGGCGCCGATGAACGGGGCGGTGTCTTCACCGCAGAGCTGCGTGGCGACGCTGCGGGCCATCTGGTAGCCCGGGGCGACCAGGCCGAAGATGCTGCCGTTCCAGGCGGCGCATTCGCCAATGGCGAAGATGTCCGCGTCCGAGGTCAGGCACTGGCCATCGATGGCCACGCCGCCGCGCGCGCCCAGTTCGAGGCCGCACTGGCGGGCCAGGGCGTCCTGCGGACGGATGCCGGCGGAGAAGACAATCAGGTCGGTTTCCAGGAAATCCTCGCCAGCGAAGTTCATCCGATAGCGATAGTCCTCGCCGGCGCTGATGGACTGGGTGGCCTTGGAAAGGTGCACCCCCACGCCGAGCGCCTCGATGCGCGACTTGAGGGCCGCACCGCCGAGGTCATCGAGCTGGACCGGCATCAGGCGCGGGGCGAACTCCACCACGTGGGCGTCGAGCCCCAGGGACTTCAGCGCGTTGGCCGCTTCCAGGCCCAGCAGACCGCCGCCCACCACCACGCCACGGCGCGCCTGGGCGGCAGCGGCGCGGATGGTGTCAAGATCCGCCAGGGTGCGGTAGACCAGTCGCGAGTCACCTTCGGCACCTTCAATCGGGGGCACGAAAGGATAGGAACCGGTGGCCAACACCAGCTTGTCGTAGGCCAGGCTACCGTTGGCCGTGATCACCTCGCGGCGCTCGCGATCTATCTCCAGCACCGGCACGCCCAGATGCAGGGTCACGCCCGGCGTCTCATAGAGGCTGGCCTCGCTGAGGGCCAGGGATTCCGCATCGCGGCCCGTGAAGTATTCGGAAAGGTGCACGCGGTCATAGGCGCGCAGCGGCTCTTCGCTGAAAACTTCGATGCGATAGCGATCCAGGGCGCCGCGCTCGATCAATTGCTCGACGCAATGATGGCCGACCATGCCATTGCCAATGACGATCAGCGTTTGCACATCAGTGGAAGCGACGTTGGAATTCATAGGTAGCACCCGGCCCAAGCCAATCACGTTTTCTGGGGGCAAAAAAAAGCGCCTGGGACTCGCCGTCCCAGGCGCCTTTGCCTGTTCGTTCATGGGTGTAGTCGGGCCGCACTGCCTGATACACCTGTCAACCCGGGGGAGTGATCGCCTTTGATCTGCCGGGCCGCCCTCCGCGTGGTTCGCAGTGGGCCTGGTCCTGCCTATGCAGTGGCTGTGCCAGATTGCCGAATCGAGTTTTCGCTCCCTTGCCAACGCCAGCAACGGCGCGGCCTCCAGCAGGTCCGGCAGCAGCCTCGCCCGTTGCCACCGGCGAATCCGGCGAGCATCCGGACAAGAACCAAAACGGTGCGAATGCACCTGCCGCGCCCCATCCTGAAGCTCATCCGGCACGTTGCGAATCAGGCGAGAAATTACCCGCAAGCACCGTCCCGCCAAGCCTTCACGCGCATCGCTGGAGACTTGGCATGTGCCTTGCGATAGCACCGCCAAGGCAATCAATGCCGATTGCCCCCCCACGACAAAGGCGCCGTGTCTCCCCCGTTTCGACGGTGGGTGGCATGGCGCTTTTTCGTTTCTGCGCAAGGTACGGTTATGGCGAACAAGACAGTGCGAAGCGTGTGTCCCTATTGCGGCGTCGGCTGCGGCATCGTCATGGAAGTCGCGGACAACCGTGTGATCAAGGTGACCGGCGACAAGGACCACCCGAGCAACTTCGGCCGCCTCTGCACCAAGGGCAATACCTGCGCCCAGCCGCTCGCCGATTCCGGGCGCATGGAGCATGCCTACCTGCGCCACGAACGCAGCCGCGACCCGGTGCGCACCAGCATCGACCAGGCCATCGACGACACCGCGCGACGCCTTCGCGCCCTGCTCGAAACCCATGGCCCGGACGCTATCTCCTTCTATGTCTCCGGGCAGATGTCGCTGGAAGCGCAGTACCTGGCCAACAAGCTGGCCAAGGGATTCATCCGTACCCGTCACATCGAATCCAACTCCCGGCTATGCATGGCCAGCGCGGGCAGCGGCTACAAACTTTCCCTGGGTTCGGATGGTCCGCCCGGCTCCTATCAGGATTTCGACAAGGCCGACCTGTTCCTGGTGACGGGCGCCAACATGGCCGACTGCCACCCGATCCTCTTCCTGCGCATGATGGACAGGGTCAAGGCCGGGGCGAAGCTGATCGTGGTCGACCCACGCCGCACGGCCACCGCCGACAAGGCCAGCCTTTACCTGCCCATCAGGCCGGGCACCGACCTCGCCCTGCTCAACGGCCTGCTGCACCTGCTGCATCGCAACGGCCACACCGACCCCGACTTCATCGCCGCCCACACAACAGGCTGGGAAGCCATGCCGGACTTCCTTGCGGACTACTCGCCCGAGCGAGTCGCCGCCATCACAGGGCTGCCCGAAGCGGATATCCGCACGGCCGCCCAATGGATCGGCGAAGCACCGGAGTGGATGAGCTGCTGGACCATGGGGCTCAACCAGAGCACCCACGGCACCTGGAACACCAACGCCCTGTGCAACCTGCACCTGGCCACCGGCGCCATCTGCCGACCGGGCAGCGGGCCCTTCTCCCTCACCGGCCAGCCCAACGCCATGGGGGGCCGCGAGATGGGCTACATGGGCCCCGGCCTGCCCGGCCAGCGCTCGCTGCTGGTGGCGGATGATCGCGCCTTCATCGAAGACCTGTGGCAGCTGCCGCGCGGCCACCTGCGCCAGGATGGCGGCAACGGCACCGTCGCCCTGTTCGAGGCCATGCGCGACGGAGACATCAAGGCCTGCTGGGTCATCTGCACCAACCCCGTGGCTACCGTGCCGAATCGCCGCCTGGCTATCGAGGGCCTCCGGGCCGCCGAACTGGTGATCACCCAGGACGCCTTCCTCGACACCGAGACCAACCGCTACGCCGATATCCTCCTTCCCGGCGCGCTGTGGGCCGAGTCGGAAGGCGTGATGATCAACTCAGAGCGCAATCTCACCCTCACCCGCAAGGCCGTGGACGCCCCCGGCGACAGCCTGCCGGACTGGCAGATCATCGCCCGCGTGGCCTGCGCGATGGGGTTCGCCGACGCCTTCGGCTACCGCTCCGCAGAGGACGTGTTCGACGAGATCAAACAAGCCTGGAACCCCAAGACCGGCTACGACATTCGCGGCGCCAGCTTCGAACTGCTGCGCCAGGGGCCGCTGCAATGGCCCTGTGCTGCGGGCAGCGAAGCCAACGCACGCAACCCCATTCGCTACCTCAACGACGGCGTCAGCCAGGCGCTCAAGCTGAACGCCGACGGCACCCGCCCGGCCATCGCCTTCGCCACCGAGGATGGCAAGGGGGTGTTCTTCCCCCGTCCGCACATGGACCCGGCGGACCTGCCCGACGATGCCTTCCCGCTGGTGCTCAACACCGGCCGCGTGCAGCACCAGTGGCACACGCTGACCAAGACCGGCAAGGTGGCCACCCTGAACAAGCTCAACCCTGGCGCCTTCCTGGAAATTCACCCGAACGATGCCAGCCGTCTGGGCATCGTCGACAAGGGCCAGGTTGAAGTGCGCTCGCGGCGTGGTCGCGCCATCTTGCCGGCGCTGGTCACCGACCGCGTGCAGCCGGGCAGCTGCTTCGCACCTTTCCACTGGAATGACCGCTACGGCGACGACCTGGCGATCAACGCCGTGACCAGCGACGCCATCGACCCTATTTCGCTGCAGCCGGAATTCAAGTACAGCGCCGTCGCTCTGGCGCCCGTCACGCCGGCCAGCCCCCAGCTCATCCCCTTGCTAGAAGTCGAGTCGGTCGCGGCCAGCGCCGCAGCCGGTTTTTCGGAGGAACTCGCCGATATGCCGATCAACGCCTTCGCCCGCCTGCTGAATCTAGACACCAGTGCCGACCTCAGCCTGGCGCCCGCCGAGCAGCGCTACCTGCAGGGTTACCTGCTCGGCCTGCGCAGTGAAGAGAGCCGCAAGCAAGGTGGCGTCCCTACCTTGCCAGCCAGCGCGCCCCTGGCTGCGGATACCCGCCTGCTGCTGGACGGCATCCTCGCCGGGCTGTTCTCCCGCAGTTGGGAGCCACCGGCGGCGCACCCGGCGCTCGCTACCGTTGTGGATAAGCCGTTACTGGTGCTCTGGTGTTCGCAAACCGGCAATGCCGAGGGCTTCGCCGCCGCCTGTGCGGAGCGGCTCAAGGCGGCAGGTCGCGCCGTGACGGTACGCTCGATGGACGCCATCCAGCCGGCCGAACTGGCTGGCGCCGGCACCGTGCTGATGATCGCCAGCACCTTCGGCGATGGCGATCCGTCCGACAATGGCGCGTCACTCTGGAGCGTCCTGAACGCGGATAACGCGCCTTCGCTGGCCGGCCTGGACTTCGCCGTGCTGGCCATGGGCGACTCCAACTACGATCAGTTCTGCGGCTTCGGTCGCCGGCTCGACGCCCGCCTCGAAGCCCTCGGTGCCCGTCGCCTGGCACCGCGCGTGGATTGCGAACCGGAATACGAGGAACCAGCTCGCGCCTGGTTGGCCAACGTCCTGGAAGCGCTGGCCGGTGTCGCGGTGAAGCGACCCGTCCTGGAGACCGTTGGCGCTCCCGCCGAGGACGTGGAGATTCCGGCCTACAGCCGCCAACACCCTCTGGCCAGCCGCCTGCTGCGCAACTCCGTGCTGAATGCGCCGGGCTCGAGCAAGGAGACGCGGCAGATCGTCCTTGACCTCAAGGGCAGCGGGCTGACGTATCAGGCCGGCGATGCACTGGGTGTGTGGCCCAGCAACTGTCCGTCTCTGGTGGACGAGGTCCTCACTGCGCTGGACCTCGACGGCAATCATTCGGTTGAAGTGAGCGACCAGGGCGTCCTGCCGCTCTCCCATGCGCTGGGCCGGCATTTCGAGATCGCCAAGGTCACACCCGACGTGCTGCGTTTCGTCGCAGAGCGCTCCGCCAGTGCGGAGCTCCTGCGCCTGCTGGAGCCGGCGAACAAGGCCGAACTGGGCAACTGGCTCTGGGGCAGGCAACTGCCCGACCTGCTGCGGGCATTCCCGATCCGCGCCAGCGCAGAGGAACTGCTGGGCTGCCTCAAGCGCCTGCAACCGCGCCTCTATTCCATCGCTTCCAGCCCCCTGGCTACGCCGCACGAAGTCCACCTGACCGTTTCCACCCTGCGCTATCGATGCGAGGAACGTGATCGAGACGGCGTCTGCTCGGCCTTCCTCGCCGACCGCGCCGGCCAGGGCGACGTGCCGATCTTCATCCAGAAGTCCGCCCACTTCCGCGTGCCGTCCGACCCGCAGCGGCCAATGATCATGGTCGGCCCCGGCACCGGCATCGCCCCTTTCCGCGCCTTCCTCCAGGAACGCGAAGCGTCCGGCGCCAAGGGCCGCAACTGGCTGTTCTTCGGCGAACAGCGGGAAGCCACCGACTTCTACTACCGCGACGAACTGCGGGCCTGGCAGGCCAGCGGCCACCTGCATCGCCTCGACACCGCCTTCTCCCGCGACCAGTCCGAGAAGGTGTACGTGCAGCAGCGCATGCTCGAGCAAGGTGCCGAGCTCTGGCGCTGGCTGGAGGATGGTGCGCACTTCTACGTCTGCGGCGACGCCGGCCGCATGGCCAGGGATGTGGACGCCGCGCTCAAGGCAATGGTGCGCGAGCATGGCGGGCTCAGCGCAGGCGATGCCGAGGCCTATGTCGGCAGGATGGCGCGGGAGAAGCGCTATGTGAGGGATGTGTACTGAGTGGTAGGAGCGAGCTGCGAACGGTCCGAGCGCACTCTTTCGCGAGCAAGCTCGCTCCTACTTAAAGCACACCGGCCTGGACCGTACGCACCGACTTCAGGAAGAGAGGTTGGGCGTGAGTGCCGCGAGCACTTCCTCGGTATTGAGAATCGCATGTGCATAGGTCGGCCCATTCAGCTCATGGGCCGCGTGCATGGCTTCTGCGGAAAACGCCGCCGTCGCGTCCGTCACCAACGTGACGTGGTAGCCCAGTTCGGCGGCGAAGCGCCCGGTGGATTCGATGCAGGTATTGGCCAGCATGCCCACCAGGATGACCTGCTGCACGCCATGCTGCTTGAGCTGGAAATCCAGGTCGGTGTTGGCGAAGCCGCTGCCGCCCCAGTGCTCATGCACCAGCACGTCACCTTCCCGGGGCTGGAAGTCCGGGTGCCATTCGCCACCCCAGCTACCCGCCGCGAATACCTGGGCGCGGGCGGCGCCAAGCTGGTAAGGACTGGGATGTGTCCAGCCCTGGAGATCATTGGGGCGTGCACGGTGATGGGGAACGTAGAACACCTGGATGCCGGCCTTGCGCGCCGCAGCCACCACCCGACGCAGGTTGTCCAGGGTACCCACGGCATCAGCCACCGGCTTGGCCAGGCCGTTGAGCTTGCCGCCTTCGCTGAGGAAATCGTTGTACGGGTCCACCAGCAGCAGGCCGGTGCTTTCGCGGGCATAACTCATGGGGCCAACCTCCGGGCGCAGGACGCAACAAGAGCAGTGTAGAGTGCCTTGCCCGCCCTGCCGGGAAGCCGCCGGATGGTCGCCCGTCAGCCAGCGCGCATCAGTTCCAGGATCTGTGCATGCAAGCGCGGATCACCACAGGCGATGACATCGCCACCGTCCTGCGCGTCGCCACCATCCCAGCGGGTGACCACACCACCGGCGCCCTGGATGATCGGCATCAGCGCCTGGATGTCGTAAGGCTTGAGTCCGGGATCGAGCACCACATCCACCAACCCCAGGGCCAGCATGCAATAGGCGTAGCAATCGCCGCTGTAGCGCACCAGACGCACCTGGTCGGCAAGCTGCTCGAAGACTTCACGATAGGGCGACTCGCGGAAGTGCTCGGGGCTGGTGACCATCAGCGTCGCATCGGTGAGCTTGCCGCAGGCACGGGTCCGGATGGGCCGGCCGTTGAGGGAAGCGCTGCTGCCGGCGCCGACGAAACGTTCGCGGGTAAAGGGTTGGTCCATCACGCCCAGGGCTGGACGGGTGCCGTCATTGAGGGCGATCAGCGTGCCCCAGAGCGGGATGCCGCTGATGAAGGAGCGGGTACCATCCACCGGGTCCAGCACCCAGGTCCAGGGCGCGTCACCGGCGATGTTCTCTTCTTCCTCACCCAGTACACCGTGGCCGGGATAGCGCTCGCCGATCAGCGCGCGCATGGCCCGCTCGGCGCCCTTGTCGGCCAGCGTCACGGGGTCGAAACGCTCAGCCTCCTTGTTCTCCACCTCCAGCGGCAGACGGAAATACGTCAGGGTTACCCGGGCCGCCGCGTCCGCCAGTTCTTCGGCGAACTCCAGGTACTCAGGGGGAAGGGTTTGGTCGGTCATGGGGGACTCCGGGTCAGGCATATCAGCAGCAATCCAGCAGGTGATAGTAGAGCGAAACGCCGCTCGTATCGACGTGCGCATCCCCTTCTCAGCCGCCCCCAGAGCCCCCCAACCCGCATCAGCCCTGTTGTGCGAGGTATTCGTCGGTGGAAACCACCTTGGCGTAGGCGAAGGCCAGGGCGGCCATGAACGCTCCGTGGACGTGCTCGGCGGGGATGGTCTTGCCTTGGAACTCCAGGTCACGAGAGGCGCAGGCATCGTGGATCACCGTGACCTCGTAGCCGAAGTCGGCCGCCGCACGGGTGATGCCGTCGACGCACATGTGGCTCATGCTGCCCACCACGGCCAACTTGTCCACGCCGCTGCCCTCGAGAATCTCCTTCAGATTGGTTTCCCGGAAGGAGTTGACAAAGTGCTTGAGGACCACCGGTTCGCCGTCGGCATTCAGTACCTTGGGATGGATCTCCGCACCCTCGGAGCCCGGGCGGAAGAACGGCGCCTCCGGGCTGGTGAACTCGTGGCGGATATGCACCACCAGGTCACCTGCCTCACGGGCGGCGGCTATGATCCGGGCGGCGTTGTCGGCAGCGGCGTCAGCTCCGCTCAGGGTCCACAGACCACCGGGGAAATAGTCCTTCTGGATGTCGACTACGATGACGGCTTGCTTGCTCATGATTTTCACCTCAGGTTGTGGGGGTGGAGACGTGGGGCCTAAGGTGCTCCTCCCGGCGCCGGATGAGGATCGGCGCAACCGACAAATTCGCAGGAAAAACTGACAATGAAGACCATGCTGGAGATCGGCCTCCTGCTCTATCCCGGCGCCCAACTGGCAGCCGCCCACGGCCTCTCCGACCTGTTCGCGGTCGCCAATCGCCTGGCCGCCGAGCACGCCGATGCCGACCTGCCCACCTTGCGTGTGCGCCACTGGAGCGCCGCGCCAGATGGCGAAATACGCTGCACGTGGGACAGCCAGCCGGACAGCGAAAGCCGGCCTTCCGTGGTGATTGCCCTTCCCTGCCTTGGCGCGCTGCCCCCTGCCGAAATCCTGCAACCTTTCGTCGACTGGCTCAGCCTGCGGCACGCAGCCGGCGTCACCCTCTGTTCGGTGTGTGCCGGCGCCTTCGTACTGGCCCAGACAGGACTCCTCGCCGGTCGTCCGCTGACCACCCACTGGAGCCTGGCCAAGGACCTCAGCGAGCGCTACCCGGAGGTGGAGGTGGATGCCGATAAACTGGTGGTGGACGACGGCGACATCATCACCGCCGGCGGTGTGATGGCCTGGACCGACCTGGGGCTGACCCTGGTGGATCGCCTGCTGGGACCGACCATCGCCGCGAATACCGCCAGCTTCCTGGCCCTCGACCTGACCCGTCATTCGCAGCAGTACTTCCGTCGCTTCACTCCCCGCCTCACCCACGGCGACGAGGCGGTGCTCAAGGTGCAGCGCTGGCTGCAGCGCCACGACGCGCGCCAGGTAAACCTGCCTGCCATGGCTGCCGAGGCCGGCTTGGGGGAGCGGACCTTCCTGCGCCGCTTCCAGCAGGCCACGGGCCTGCGCCCCACCGAGTACTGCCAGCAACTGCGCGCGGCCAAGGCCCGCGAGCTGCTGGAGCTGACCAACCGTTCGGTGGACCAGATCGCCTGGGAAGTCGGCTACCAGGACCCGGCGGCGTTCCGCAAGGTATTCAACAAGATGGTCGGGCTATCGCCCACGGATTATCGACGGCGGTTCGGCCGGCGGAGTCTGGGGGAGTCGTAAGATTACTGACCGTAGGAGCGAGCTTGCTCGCGAAAATGACAGCGCAAAAGCTTCGCGGGCACGCCCGCTCCTACAAAACCCGAAGCTTGCTCGCCAACAGCCCGGGCACGCGTTCATTCCTCACTGCACCACCACCCTTCACAGACCTCTTCCGCCACCACGCCCTCCCCGTCCCGCACCTCGACATCGCGATACACCCCCAGTGCCGGGTCGAAGGTGCGAATCAGCACTTGCGGCTTTTCCGTGCTGACGCGGGGTAACTGCGCATCGCGAAACGGGTGATCGTCGGGAACCACGACGAAGGGTTGCGGCGGCAGGTCGGCAAATGGCCTGGGGGGAGGCGATACGTAGGGCTGCAGCGGACTGCTGGGGTAGTAGGTCGTGCCCAGGTAAGGCCCCAACCCGTAGTACGAATCGGCATAGCCGTCACCCCGGGCAAAGGGCGAGAGCAATACCAGCAGCAGGATTCCGCGGCATCCCATGACGGTGCCCTCCTCGGTGAATCCCCCAAGGACTTCAGTTATAGCACCGGCCGGACGGCCCGCTGTCCAATGCTTGTCGACGCTGATCGGAGGTGCGCCACCATGTCCCGGCCCGCACTGCTGCTCGTCACCCTTGCCAGCACCCTCGCCTATCTGGGCCTCGCGATTCTAGGTCTCGGCGGCTTCGCAGCCTTCTTCGGGCATCCGTCGCTGGTGGCCCTGACCCTCGTGCTGTTCATCCTTGCGGGGCTGGCGGCTTTCTCCGGCGGCAACCTCAACAGTGGGGTCCGCGAAGATCGGCGCAATCGCTGGGTGCTCCCGGTGTTCGGCATCATCGGCATCCTCAGTGCCTTCCTGCCGGCCTACACCGATCGACTCGATGTCTGGACCTTCGGCGGCGAAGGTGTTCGCTGGCTGGGCGTCCTCCTGTTCGCCGCCGGCGGCGCGCTGCGACTATGGCCGGTGTTCGTGCTGGGCAACCGCTTCAGCGGCCTGGTGGCGATCCAGCCCGGCCACCGCCTGGTGACCGACGGCATCTACGGCGTGATCCGCCACCCCAGCTACCTGGGCCTGATGATCGCCTCGCTCGGCTGGGCCCTTGCCTTCCGTTCCGGCATCGGCCTGATGCTGGTCATCCTGACCCTGCCGCCCCTGCTGGCGCGTATCCATGCCGAAGAAGCCTTGCTGCGTACCGAGTTCGGTGAGGAATATGAAGCCTACTGCGCGCGAACTTCGCGCCTGATTCCCGGCATCTACTAGACCGTTCGGACCAACGCCCCGAACCCCGGGGATTCGCGCCCGGTCAAAACGCATGCAACCCACTGGTGCCCTGCGCTCCTCCTGCGAATAGCCGGGCGCTGAGTTTCAGGAGATCTGCGAATGATCACTCACTACAAAGTCGGCAAGAACCTTGCCTGCGGACGACACGGCAGTAACCTGATTTCCACCACCGAGCTGGCGCGGGTGAAATGCCGCAACTGCAAGAACACCGAGTCCTTCAAGGAAGCTCGTCGAGACGCTCGAAATGCCGCACGACGTGCAGCTCGTCAGGCCAAGGCGGCCCACTCCGCCAGCGATTGGCGCTCGGTTTGGGTAGAACGGCTCTCGCAGATGCCCGGCAAGCAGCGCCTACCGCGCGGCTTCGGCAACCAACCCTTCGTCTGATCTTCACGGGGCGCAGCCTCAGTCCACGCAGTAGTGGATGCAGTTGCGCCCGCCAATCCAGCTTTCCTGTGGCGACTGGCGATCTGCAACTACGGGATGCGCGATTTTCCGGACGCGACCCGGACGGCGACCAGATCGGCATCAGCGCCGAATTCAGCCATCCAGCTTGAATCGCGCCCGGTAATCGCTTGGCGTCACGCCCAGGCGGCGCTGGAAAGCACGCCGGAAGCCATCCACGTTGGAATAACCCACCTCATCGGCAAGCCGTTTCAGGGGAACGTCGGACTCTTCGGCCAGGCGCCGGGCCGCGTCGATGCGCGCCAACTCGACGAACTCGGCCGGCGTGGACCCCGCCTCCTGCTTGAACACCCGCGCGAAATTGCGCTCGCTCATGCCGGCCCTTGCGGCCAGGGCAGGCACGCCGAGATCGCCCTTGAGATTGGCCAGTACGTGGTCCTGGATATTCCGGATCACCGAACGCTCGGCGGTCTGGGCCGCCAGGTGGGCACTGAACTGGGACTGGCCGCCCGGCCGCTTGAAGAACATCACCATTTCCCGCGCGACGCGCAGCGCCAGCTCGCGGCCATGGTCCTCCTCCACCATCGCCAGGGCCAGGTCCATCCCCGCCGTGACACCGGCAGAGGTATAGAGGTTGCCGTCCTTGACGTAGATGCTGTCGGCCTCCACATGGGTCTCGGGGTTCTCTTCCGATAGGCGCGCGCTGCTGTTCCAGTGGGTGGTCACCCGACGCCCGCGCAGCATGCCGGCCGCGGCGAGGACGAAGGCGCCGCTGCACACCGAACCGATCCGCCGCACAGAGCCCGCCTGCTCGCGGAGCCACTGCTGCAGCGAAGGGTTGCCGGTGATCTCGTCGACCCGGGGACCGCCCGCCACCAGCAGGGTGTCGAGCTTGCCCTTGTGGGTTTCCATGGTGGCGTCCACCGCCAGGCGCAAGCCATTACTGGCCTTGATCAGGCCGGCTTGGGTGCCTATCACCTCGACCCGGTAGGCGCGGGGATTGCCCAGTTGTTTCGCCGCTTCGGCGAAGACATCGGCTGGGCCGACGATGTCCAGCAACTGCACGCGGGGAAAGGCCAGCAGGGCGATACGCATGGGTTTGTCCGTCCGTGTCGAGAGGTTGGCTGAATACGTCGTTACATGACTATTCAAGCCAAATTCAGCATGGCAGAAACTATCTCCAACGACAAATCCAGCCCAACGGAGTCCGCCATGAACACCGTATTCATCCCCCCGCACGAAGACGTCCAGGCCAAGCCGGCAAGCACTACCTCGATCAAGCACCTGCCGGTCAACCTGTTCGGCTCCGTCATGGGGCTGGCCGGCCTCGGCATCGGCTGGCGCCTGGCCCACCAGCATTTCGGCGTAAGCCCGCTGATCGGCGAAGCCATCGGCCTGTTCGCCGCGCTGGTCTTCGTGGTGCTGGGTGCCGGCTACCTGACCAAACTGCTGCGCCACCGCCAGGCCGTCATCAACGAGTTCAGCCATCCCATCGCCGGCAACTTCTTCGGCACCATCGTGATTTCGATTCTGCTGTTGTCAGTAATCGCAGCGCCCTACAACGAAACGCTGGGGCAGGTCATGTGGACCCTGGGCAGCGTGCTCGCCGTACTGCTCGGCGGCCTGGTGCTCTCGCGTCTACTCAAGGGCAAGCAAGACCTGCAGCATGCAGTTCCCGCCTGGCTGATTCCGGGTGTCGCGACGCTGGATGTTGCCGTCACCGGCGGTCATATGCCCATGGCCTGGGCGAGTGAGCTGAATCTGTTCGCGACGGCCATTGGTGCGACCCTGGCACTGGTCTTCTTCAGCAGCATTTTCCCGCGACTGGTGCATCAGGAAGCGCTGGCCAAACCCATGATCCCGTCGCTGATGATCCTGATAGCACCTTTCGAAGTCGGCTTCCTGGCCTACACCAACCTCTTCGGGATCGACCGCTTCGCCGCCCTGCTCTTCTACTTCGGCCTGTTCCTGGCCGTTGTCCTGGGCTTCAAGGTGTTCCGCCGCGACGTGCCCTTCGCCCCGTCCTGGTGGGCCATCAGCTTCCCCCTGGCGGCACTGGCCAACGCAGCACTGAAGTACGCCCATGCACAAGGCAGCCTGCCGCTGCAGGTGATCGCCTGGGCCAGCCTGCTGTTCCTCAGCGTTGCCCTGGCCGTGCTGACCTTCAAGACCCTGGGCAGCCTGGTACGCGGCAAGCTGCTCCCCGGTTGAGCGCTTCCCCCCACTTTGCGAGCCCTGCGGGGCTCGTTCTTCTTGAGATGAGAAATACCTATGACCCCGACAAGCTCCTGGCTGATGTTGCTCGCCGCCGGCGTGCTGGAAGTGGCATTCGCCCTGGGCCTGAAAAGCGCCAATGGTCTGCAACGGCCATGGCTCCTGGCCGGCACCCTGCTGGTACTTTGTGGCAGCCTCGGGCTGCTGACCCTGGCGCTACGCCATCTCCCGGTCGGCACGGCCTACTCCGTCTGGACCGGTATCGGCGCAGTGGGAACCGCCCTGGCGGGCGTGATCTGGATGGGGGATTCCGCGTCCGCCGGCCGGCTGGCCTGCATGGGGTTGATCGTGGGAGGGGTGATGGGGCTGCGCTGGTTGCCCTGAGTTCGTCGCCGGGGAAGCGCCCCCGGCGATGCCAGCAGGGGTCAGAGACGCCGGCGCTCGGCGCTGATTTCCGGCAGGTCGGTGCGGCGCAGATAGACCAGCAGTACGTCGCTCAGGTTGAGGCGATCGTTGATGTTCTGTTCCAGCAGGATCTGCAGGCACTCGCGGCTCAAGCTCATGACCTGGTCCGTCTTGACCGTCCAGACGAACTCACAGGCCGGGGTGATGCTTTCGTCGGGCACGTCCATGCCGAACGAATCCTCGCTGAAACGCACGATGTACTTGCCCAGCTTGCGGTTGAAGCCGACGAACCCGTTGAGGGCATCGGCGGCATTGCAGATATCGGTGGAGGTGATGCTCATGCAGTACTTCCCTGATCGTTTCGAAGAGAGTGGTGCACGCATGAAAGGCAGTGGGTTCCCACTCTGGTCGGTGGGTAGGCTGGCCATTCTGCCAGCCCTCGTCATCAGCGGGGATATCGTCGCGAGGGGCGCGTTGTCGCACCCGGGATCGCGGTGGCGATCCCGGGTGAAGGCATCAGTGCGCCGGCTGCACGATGGCGTTGCCCGGCAGCGCCGGCAGCCGCGCCAGGTGCAGGGCGACTGCCACGGCGATCACCAGCAGTCCGCCGATGAACAGGCCGACGCCCTGCCAGCCGTAGTGGTGCCAGAAGAGGCCGCCGAGCGTGCCGGCGAGGCTGGAACCGACGTAGTAGCAGAACAGGTACAGCGAGGACGCCTGGCCCTTGGCGCGCTGGGCACGGCGGCCGATCCAGCTGCTGGCCACCGAGTGGGCGCCGAAAAAGCCGAAGGTGAAGATCGCCATGCCGGCCAGGATCATCCCCAGCGGGCTGAACAGGGTCAGCACCAGGCCACCCAGCATCAGCAGGATCGAGGCCCAGAGCACCTTGCGCCGGCCCAGCCTGTCGGCCAGGGAACCGACCCAGGCCGAGCTGTAGATACCGGTGAGGTAAACCACCGAGAGCACGCCCACCACGGCCTGGCTCATCTGGTAGGGGGAAGCCAGCAGGCGGTAACCGATGTAGTTGAACAGGGTGACGAAGGCCCCCATCAGCAGGAAGCCGGTCAGGAACAACCAGGGCAGGCCGGCATCGCGGAAATGCATGCGGTAGCCCTCCACCAGGGTGGACGGCTTGAGCGGCTGCGGACGGAAATGCTTCGACTCGGGCAGCACGCGCCAGAACACCAGTCCGGCGATCAGCGCCAGGCCACCCAGCACGCCCATTGCCGCCTGCCAGGAGACGAAGTCCACCAGTACGCCGCTGATCAGGCGCCCGCTCATGCCACCGATGGCGTTGCCCCCGATATAGAGGCCCATGGAGAGGCCGAGGTGATGGGGGTGGATTTCCTCGCTGAGGTACGTCATCGCCACGGCGGCCAGTCCGCTCAATGCCAGGCCCACCAGGGCTCGCATCAGCAGCACACCTTCCCAGGTCGGCATAGCGGCGCTGGCCAGGGTGAACAGCGCAGCGGCGAGCAGCGACACCACCATCACCGGTTTGCGGCCGATGGCATCAGACAGCGGGCCGGTCACCAGCAGGCCGAGGGCGAGCATGGCGGTGGACACGGAAAGAGCCAGGCTGCTCTGGGCGGCGGTGATGGAGTAGGTCTTGGACAGCACCGGCATCATGGGCTGGATGCAGTACAGCAGGGCAAAGGTGGCGAAGCCGCCGGAGAACAGTGCGAGGGAAGTGCGCATGAATTGCGGCGTGCCCTTGCGGATGTAGGTGGAGAGTTCCGGGTCATTGGCGGCGGCATCCGGCAGCTTGCTGGCTGCGTCACGGGCCGCCTCGCTAAACGCGGGTTCGTCTTCGGTCTTGAGTACTGCCTGGGATTTGCTCACGGGGCACCTTCGGGCATAAGCGGCGAGCAGGCACAACGAGGCCGTGCCGCCTGGATCAGGGGCTGGGGATATTCGTTGTTGGGGTTATGGGCCGAAGGATATCGGGCGGTTTATATTATCTCCAATATATTGTTCGACACATTTGATACGTTTTAAGTATCACTGGAGATCCCATGGAACTCAGGCATCTGCGCTATTTCATTGCCGTGGCCGAAGAACTGCATTTCGGCCGCGCCGCCGAGCAACTGGGCATCTCCCAGCCGCCGCTGAGCCAGCAGATCCAGGCACTCGAAGAGGAGATCGGTGCACGCTTGCTGGAACGCACCAATCGCCGCGTCGAGCTGACCGAAGCCGGCCGCCGCTTCCTCGATGAAGCCCGCCAGGTACTAGTGCAGGTGGACAAGGCGGTGCAACTGGCGCGCCGCGCCCATCGTGGCGAACTGGGCGAGCTGAAGGTAGGTTTCACCTCCTCCGCCCCCTTCACCTCCACCATTCCCCGCAGCATCCACGCCTTTCGCCAGGCTTACCCCGATGTGCATCTGGAACTGACAGAGGGCAGCAGCGCGGAAACGGTCAAGGCGCTGCTGGAGGACAGCCTGCAGGTGGGCGTGATCCGTCCCCTCAGCCTGCCGGACAACCTGCTGGCGGTGGAGCTGTTCAGCGAGCCGCTGGTGGCCATCCTGCGCGCCGACCACCCATTGGCCGCCGGCAGCGAGGAAGGCATCCAGTTCAGCGCACTGGCGGATGAACCCTTCGTATTCTTCCCGCGCACCTTCGGTACCGGGCTCTATGACCAGATGCTCACACTCGCCCGCAACGCCGGTTTCCTGCCCCGGGTCGCCCAGGAAGCCAGCGAAGCCATGACCATCATCGGCCTGGTCTCGGCCGGGCTTGGCGTGTCGATATTGCCCGCCTCGTTCCGCCGCACCCGCGTCGACGGCGTGGTCTACCGCACCCTGCTGGACCCGGGCGCCACCACCGCTGTCTGGCTGGTGCGCCGGCGCGACGAACGCTCGCCCCTGGCGCTGTCGTTCATCGACCTGGTGACTCGCGAGGCTGCTGCCATTCGCGAACGCAGGTAGGCAGCCTTGTGGGGGCGATTTCAATCGCCAAGCAGGACGCAGTCCTGCCCTGTAGGAGCGAGCTTGCTCGCGAACAGTCCGAGCGCGCGATCTTTCGCGAGCAAGCTCGCTCCTACATTCATTCCGAGAGGGCACGTCACAACCCGACACCCTGGTTCGTCGTGAAGGTGTAACCCCCTTCCAGTCCCAAACGAGGAATATGTGATGAACCAGGCAAGCCCCCTCAACTACCAGCAGGTCATCCCCGACGTGATCAACGCCATGGGCGAGGTGCACACGCCACTGGATGCCGTCGGGCTCGAACGCGGCCTGCACCACCTGGTGCAATTGCGTGCCTCGCAACTGAACCAGTGCGCCTTCTGCGTGAAGATGCATACCCGCGAGGCGCGGGAAGACGGTGAAACCAGCGAACGCCTGGATCGCCTGGTGGTCTGGGACCACTGCAACGACTTCACCCCGCGTGAGAAGGCGGCCCTGGCCTGGACCGAGGCACTGACCCAGCTCGACCGGCGCACCGACTATGCTGCCCTGCGCACCCACCTGCGCGAGCATTTCAGCGACGTCGAAATCGGCGCACTGACCGCCACCGTGGCGATGATCAACCTCTGGAATCGCATCCAGATATCGAGGCACTGACGTGAGAACCGCCGACGCCACGGCTGTCTTCGAAGACAGCCGCCGCTTCCTGATGAATCTGGCCTATCGCATTCTCGGCTCGCGCAGCGACGCTGAGGACGCCGTGCAGGAAACCTTCCTCAAGTGGCGCGAAAGCAACCCCGCGACCCTGCACAACCCACGTGCCTGGCTGACCACCCTCTGCACGCGGCATTGCATCGACCAGTTGCGCCTGGGCCACCGGGCACGGGTGGAGTACATCGGCACCTGGCTGCCGGAGCCCATCCACAGCGAAACCACGGAGTCGCCGGAAATGCTGCTGGAGCTCTCCTCCTCGCTGTCCACCGCTTTCCTCCTGCTGCTGGAACGCCTCACGCCCCGGGAGCGTGCGGCCTACCTGCTCTACGAGATTTTCGACCTGGACTATGCGGACGTGGCCCGCGCCATCGGCGTGCAGGAAGCGGCCTGCCGCAAGCTGGTGTCCCGCGCCCGCACGGGCCTGTCTGAAGGCAAGGTGCGCCACCAGCCGCCACGGGAACGCCAGGAGCGATTGCTCGAAGCCTTCCACGCAGCCATCGTCAGCGGTGCCACTGCCGATCTGACCGCCTTGCTCGCGGACGAGGTGGAGCTGTGCGCCGATGGCGGTGGCAAAGTGCCGACCCTGGACCACATCCTCCTGGGCAAGGTCGAGGTGCTGGACTTCATCTCCGGCTCCCTGCGCGGCTACTGGAGCGATTACGACTGGCTACCCGCCGAGCTCAACGGCGGGCGCGGCGTGATTCTCGCCCAGGGCGACGAAGTCGCGGCTTCGGTCACCTTCGCGTATGACGAAGACGGTCGGGTCAGCAACATCTACATCGTGCGCAATCCGGAGAAACTGACGGGCCTCGGGATGCCCAACTAACGATACTCGCCCCCATCCGACGAAACAGTCCGACACATCTCGGCGGCGCCACAGGCCGCCATTCGACGTTTTCTTCACATTCCCTCTGGCAATGTCCGTCGCTTTCGGCGGACCTATCTGGAACCAATGTGCCATCAGGTAATCTACTTGACCCCCGGCATCGTTCACCTCCGAAGGTGCCGCCCCGCCCTGAGTAGACCAATGGATGCTTTGATCGCATGACCGCACAGGAACCCGTAGCCACCCGGCAGTCCTCGTTCAACCTGGACACCCCCACCGTCAGGAGCCACCTGGCTTTCACCCTGCTCAGCGCCCTCGCGCTGATGCTGATGTACACCCTGCTACGGGTGGCATTGCTGACCTACAACAGCGACCAGATCGGCGACAGCCCGGCCTCGGTGTTCGTCGAAGCCTTCTACAACGGCATGCGCTTCGACCTGCGAGTGGTGGTATTTGGCCTGGTGCCGCTACTGCTGTCGCTGCTCAGCGTCCGCGCCATGGCCGCACGCGGCCTGCACCGGCTCTGGCTGACCCTGTTCGCCAGCCTCACCCTGTTCCTCGGCATCAGCGAACTGGACTTCTATCGCGAGTTCCACCAGCGCCTGAACAGCCTGGTGTTCCAGTACCTGCAGGAAGACCTCGGCACCGTCGCCAGCATGGTCTGGAACGGCTTCCCGGTAGGTCGCTACCTGATCGCCTGGGCCCTCGCCACCGCCCTGCTCTACCTGATGTTCCGTGGCCTGGACCTGATCAGTCGTCCGCGCGCTCCTGGAGTCGTCAACGCCCAGCCCAGCACCCGTGCAACCGCGCCCTGGTTCAGCCGCGTGGCGATCTTCATGGTCTGCCTGGTGATCGCCGTGGCCGCCGTCCGTGGCCACCTGCGCCAGGGTCCGCCGCTGCGTTGGGGCGATGCCTTCACCACCGACTCGATGTTCGCCAACCAGTTGGGCCTGAACGGCACCCTGACCCTGGTAGACGCCGCCAAGAACAGCTTCTCGTCCCACCGCGATAACGCCTGGAAGGCGACGCTGCCCGAGGACGAAGCCCTGGCCGCCGTGCGCCAGATGCTGCTGACTCCCAACGACAAGCTGGTGGACGCCGACACCGCCGCCATCCGTCGCGATTTCACCCCGCCAGTTGAAGGCACGCTGCCGATCAAGAACGTGGTGGTGATCCTGATGGAGAGCTTCGCCGGCCGTTATGTCGGCGCGATGGGCAGCCAGGACGGCATCACTCCGTACTTCGACAAGCTCGCCAAGGAGGGACTGCTGTTCGACCGCTTCTTCTCCAACGGCACCCATACCCACCAGGGGATGTTCGCCACCATGGCCTGCTTCCCCAACCTGCCGAGCTTCGAATACCTGATGCGCACCCCGGAAGGTGCGCACAAGTTCTCCGGCCTGCCGCAGCTGTTGAGCGCCCGCGACTACAACGACCTCTATGTCTACAACGGCAACTTCCAGTGGGATAACCAGTCCGGCTTCTTCAGCAACCAGGGCATGACCCGCTTCATCGGCCGCGAAGACTTCGTCAATCCGGTGTTCATGGACAAGACCTGGGGCGTGTCCGACCAGGACATGTTCGACCGCGGCGCCGCCGAACTGGCGAAGATGCCCACCGACAAGCCGTTCTATGCGCTGCTGCAAACCCTCTCCAACCACACGCCCTATGCCCTGCCGGTGGAACTGCCGGTGGACAAGGTCACCGGCCATGGCGCCCATGACGAGCACCTGACCGCCATGCGCTACGCCGACTGGGCCCTGGGCCAGTTCTTCGAGAAGGCGCGCAAGGAGCCCTACTTCAAGGACACCCTGTTCGTGATCGTGGGTGACCATGGCTTCGGCAGCGACAAGCAGCTCACCGAGATGGACCTGTTCCGCTTCAACGTGCCGCTGCTGCTGATCGGCCCCGGCGTGCAGGAGAAATTCGGCGACCTCAACCATACCGTCGGCACCCAGATCGACGTGGTGCCCACCATCATGGGCCGCCTGGGCGGCGACGTGCGCCACCAGTGCTGGGGCCGTGACCTGCTGAACCTGCCGGAAGGCGATCCGGGCATCGGCGTGATCAAGCCGTCCGGCAGCGACCAGACGGTGGCCATCGTCAGCAGCGACCGCATCCTGGTACAGCCCAAGGACTTCCCGGCGCGCCTCTACCAGTACCAGTTGGGCGCCGATGCCAAGGCGGAGCGCATCCCCGGCGATAGCGACCCGCATCTGCAGAAGTACCTCGAAGCCTTCCTGCAGACAGCGACCGGCAGCCTGCTGAACAACACCGCAGGCGTGCACGACGCCAAGCAGAACCAGTGATGACCCAGGCCCCGCTCGATGCGGGGCCTTCTTTTTCTGGCCTCCGTTTTCACCACACCGGGATAGCCCTTTTGTAGGAGCGAGCTTGCTCGCGAAGCCTCCTTTCGCCAGCAAGCTCGCTCCTACCCAACATCTATCGCTCGCCGCTTGACAGCCCCGTCCTCAGCCCGCAAATTACGCAAAGTGTAAATTGATTACGAAAACAATAATACTGGCATCCGGACCTCACACCGGAACGCCTGCCGCCGAGCGATTGCCATGGACCTCTACACCTATTACCGCTCCACCTCTTCCTACCGGGTGCGCATCGCCCTGGCCCTGAAGGGACTGGACGCCCGGCATATCCCGGTCAACCTGATCCAGGACGGCGGCCAGCAACACAGCCCCGAGTACAAGGCGCTCAACCCGCAGGGCCGTGTGCCCAGCCTGCGCACGGACGACGGTCAGGTCCTGACCCAGTCCCCCGCCATCATCGAATACCTCGAAGAGCGCTACCCGCGGCCCGCCCTCCTGCCCCAGGGCCTGGAAGCCCGCGCCCGTCAGCGCGCGGTGGCGGCAATCATCGGCTGCGATATCCATCCGCTGCACAACGTCTCGGTGCTCAACCGCCTGCGCGGCCTCACGATCGAGGAAGCCGAGGTGATGAACTGGATTCGCCATTGGATCGCGGAAGGCTTCAACGCGGTCGAAGCCCTTATTGGAGAGGAAGGTTTCTGCTTCGGCGAACCGGGCCTGGCCGACGTCTACCTGCTACCGCAGGTCTATGCCGCCCGCCGATTCGAACTGGACCTGTCACACTATCCAAAGATCGCCCGGGTAGAACGCCTCGCCCTCGAGCATCCGGCGTTCATCCAGGCGCACCCTGACCAGCAAGCCGACAAACCGGCCTGAGGCAACATCCATGCAAAGCCTCGGATTCAAAGTCACCATCGGCGACTACCTCGCCCGCAGCGTGCGCGGCATTTCCTGCGCGCCACCAGTTGCCACCTCGCATTGACCTATAACTTCCAATCAATTGCTTGAGGTGCCAAAAAATGGCTGACATGTTCGAAAACCCCATGGGCCTGCAGGGCTTTGAATTCATCGAATTCGCGTCCCCCACCCCGAACACCCTGGAACCCATCTTCGCCATCATGGGCTTCACCAAGGTCGCGACTCACCGTTCCAAGGACGTGCACCTGTACCGCCAGGGCGAGATCAACCTGATCCTCAACAACGAGCCCAAGAGCCAGGCCGCCTACTTCGCTGCCGAGCACGGCCCGTCCGTCTGCGGCATGGCCTTCCGTGTGAAGAACGCCCACCAGGCCTACGCCCGCGCGCTGGAACTGGGTGCCCAGCCCATCGAGATCCCTACCGGCCCGATGGAACTGCGCCTGCCGGCAATCAAGGGCATCGGCGGCGCGCCGCTGTACCTGATCGACCGTTTCGGCGAAGGCTCGTCGATCTATGACATCGACTTCGAGTTCATCGAAGGCGTGGACCGCCACCCGAAGGGTGCCGGCCTGAAGTTCATCGATCACCTGACCCACAACGTGTACCGCGGTCGCATGGCCTACTGGGCGGACTTCTACGAGAAGCTGTTCAACTTCCGCGAGATCCGCTACTTCGACATCAAGGGTGAGTACACCGGCCTGACCTCCAAGGCCATGACCGCGCCGGACGGCATGATCCGCATCCCACTGAACGAAGAGTCCTCCAAGGGCGCGGGGCAGATCGAAGAGTTCCTGATGCAGTTCAACGGCGAAGGCATCCAGCACGTGGCCTTCTTCACCGACGACCTGGTCAAGACCTGGGACGAGCTGAAAGCACTCGGCATGCGCTTCATGACCGCACCGCCTGCCACCTACTACGAGATGCTCCAGGGCCGTCTGCCAGACCACGGCGAGCCGGAAGCCGAGCTGCAATCGCGCGGAATCCTGCTGGACGGCACCACCGAAGGCGGCAGCAAGCGCCTGCTGCTGCAGATCTTCTCGGAAACCCTGATGGGTCCGGTGTTCTTCGAGTTCATCCAGCGCAAGGGTGACGACGGCTTTGGCGAGGGCAACTTCAAGGCGCTGTTCGAGTCCATCGAACGCGACCAGATCCGTCGCGGTGTACTCAGCACCGAATAAGACGCCATCCACCGCAAAAACCCGGCGTTTGCCGGGTTTTTACGTTTAAGGCATAACCTGCAGGAGCGAGCTTGCTCGCGAACCTTCCGAGCACGTCCTTTCGCGAGCAAGCTCGCTCCTACAAATGCTTCGCCTTGCCGCAAAAAAAAAGCTGCCATCGCCGGCAGCTTCAGTTTGCACCCTGGCACTTCCTGTGCCCTTTCTGTTCCTGCATTCAGGATGCCCCCTGGCGATGACGTCCGCATGTCAGCGAGATGACCAGTACGCGACAGGTGCGCGCGGCATCTTCAGGGTCCCTTAAGACTGGCGCCGAATACTCCCTCCATTCGCCATTCGCCTGGAGGGCCGCGATGGTCCGGAGAACAGCCTCCAGGTGTTTCCCCCGTGATTCGCCGTGGGAAACTTTCCCACGAAACTTCGCGCCGTTAAAAAGACCTGGACCAAGATTCCCTCGCGTTATTCCTCTGCGCTCCAAGAGCGTTGTGCAGACCCCTCCGCCCGTCCAGAAGGATGGAGCCAGCGCTGAACCACGGCCGTGCTCCGGGCTCAACCGTTTGAGTGTTCCTTGGGGACAACCCCAGAAGACCGAGACGGAGGCCCGACTATGTCTTTTAGAAAGTGCCTGCTCACACTAGCGATTGGCGGTGTTCTCTCGGCATCCAGCGTGCTGGTACCTGATTACATTTCGACTTCGTTCAGCGTCCATGCCGAGGATGGAGGTGGTGGTAGTGGTGGTGGTAGTGGCGGTGGTAGTGGCGGTGGTAGTGGCGGTGGTAGTGGCGGTGGCCACGGCGGCGGCTCTGGTGGCAGCGGCGGTGGTGATGGCGGAGGAAGCGGTTCCGGCCACGGTGGGGATGGAGGTGGCCATGACGGTGGCGGCGACGCCGGCTCCGGACATGGCGGCCATGGGGACGGAGATGGTGATGGTGATGGCGACGGCCATGGCGGGCCGGGACACGGTGATGCCGACCATGGAGGCGTCGCTGGCAACCGGGGCGCCCAGGACAACGACGCCGACAACGATAACGACGCCGATAACGACAACGACAACGACAACGACAACGACAACGATGCCGCCAGGGAGGCGGCGCGAGAGGATGCGGACGCAGCCCGCGATGCCGCCCGGGCCGATGCGGATGCCGCCAGGGACGCAGCCAGGGAGGCCGCAGACTCAGCCAGGGATGCAGCCCGATCAGCCGCGGATGCAGCCCGTGATGCAGCCAAGGCGGCAGGTGACGAAGACGCGGATGCCGCGCGGGATGCGGCAAAAGCGGCTGCGGATAACGCCAGGGACGCAGCCAGAGCAGCGGCAGATGCGGCTCGGGACGCTGCAAGGGATGACGCGAATGCCGCCAGGGATGCGGCCAAGGCTGCTGCTGATGCTGCCCGCGACGCAGCCCGCGATGCAGCCAGGGAGGCTGAGGACGTAGCCGACGATGCCGCTGACGCACCGGATGTCGATGCCGTTGAAGTGGAACACCGTTCGGCACAATAACGACGAAGGAACTGGGGAGTCGCACCTTGCGGAGCTTCCGGACTGACGCAAGCCGGTCTGGAGCTCCGATCTTTGCCGACCGCTGGCGGCACCTGCAACCAGGCCTACTGAACCAGAGTCGCGTCGCGTTAGTCCGTTCTCTGGTCGGGTATGGACAGCTATTGCCCGGCAAAGGCGGCGTAATCTGCATCGCAGTCAGGTCATGAACAGCTTCGCTCCGCTGATCACGGTGCGCTTCCAGCTGATCGCATTGGCAGACTCTTCTGCGACCTGCACGGCCTCGAATGCTTCGAAGCCGGTTCCTCCGTACAGACGTGACTCGTCGAAGGCCATAGGCTTGAGACCTCGCCGCCGCCACACTGGCGGCTTTTTTTTGCGCCGACGGATGTGCCCGATTCAGGCGCTTTGTTGCCGCCCTTTACAAGCTCGCTCCTACATTGGCCAGCACACTCAAACCTTGAAGTGATTTCGTTTGCGGAACTGCCCCGGGGCCATGTCGAACATCGCGCGGAAGCAGCGCTGGAAATGTGGAAGGGTGACGAACCCGCTCGCCACGGCGATCTCGATCAGCGACTTGTTGGTGTGCTGCAGCAGCTGGCGTGCCCGCGTGAGCCGCAGCTCGAGGTAGTACCGTGGCGGCGTCGCCTTCACGTAGCGGCGGAAAAGGCGCTCCAAGTGGCGCCTGGATATCCCCACATAGCGCGCAATCTCTTCAATCTCGATGGGATCTTCAATGTTGCTGTGCATCAGCTCCAATGCGAGCTTGATCGACTCGGGCAAGGTGGGGTCGAAATCGATGGAGACAACTGACACATCGACGACGTCCTTCATCTTGTCGCAGCTGAGCACCTCTTCCACCGCACTCACCAACTCGTCGCCTGCACTGTGGCGCACGACTTCCAGCATCATGCCCAGGGAGCTGTTCGCGCCGGCACAACTGATTCGCCTGCGGTCGAGCACCTGGGAATGGCTCGTCACATTCACCTTCGGGAAGAGCTCCATCATCATTGCCCGACAGTCCGGATGGAACGCGCAGTCATGACCATCCAGCAAGCCGGCTTCAGCCAGGAAGAAGGCCCCATTCCAGAGCCCTCCCAGTACCGCACCGGCGGCGTCGGCAGATCGAAGCTTCGTCCTTAGCAGCGGCTCGCCCTCGAGCCGAACGCGAAATCCACCACAGACCACCAGGATGTCCTGACGCTTTTCATCCAGCGCGTTGAGGGTGCAATCGGTGGAAATGGAAATGCCAAGGTCACTCACGACGAGATTGCTGTCCCCACCCACCACCTCGACTTCGAACACGGGGGTCGAACTCATCAGATTGGCCGTCACCAACGCATCCACCGCGCCGGTGAAGGCCATCATCGAAAAATGCTCGCGCAGGATGAAAGACACACGACGAACAGGGGTGGTCAGCCCTGAACGACGGGCTTTGTCCAGGTGCGCCAGGTTCTTGCTCTTCAGAACGCTCTCGAAGGACGCTCTCATTTCTCGACTCACAGCAACTCAGGGTGCGGATCGACATTTCACCTGCTGATCCCCGGATGTCGGTCCAATGCCGGGGACCCGCGCAAGCAAATTCTCACAATTGAGGGTTTCCGGACAGTTCTGCATTCGCCGCTTCCATTTCCCGAAGCGACGCCGCGTCCGCACTGATCGCTGCCGCCAGCGAGCTTTGCTGGCAGCCCTCAGCGTCGCTTATCCAACCCGGAACTGAGATCGCGAACGAAATTGACCGGGAGCCACATCGAATTTCTCGCGAAAGCAGCGACTGAAATGCGGAAGGGTGGCAAATCCGCTCGCCACCGATATTTCGGTCAGGGACTTGTTGGTGTGCTGCAACAATTGGCGCGCATGGGTGAGTCGCAGCTCCATGTAGTAGCGCGGAGGGGTCGCCTTGACGTGTCTCCTGAACAGACGCTCCAGATGCCGTCTGGAAATACGCGCGTATCGCGCGATCTCACCGATGTCGATCGGATCTTCGATGTTGCTGTGCATCAGTTCCAATGCGAGCTTGAGCGTTCGCGGCAAGGTTGGGTCGAAGTCGATCGACACCACTGAAACGTCAACGGTTTCCCGCATCTTGTCGCACCCCAGGACCTCCTCCACCGCATCCAGAAGCTCCTGGCCTGCGCTGTGTCCAACCACTTCCAGCATCATGCCGAGCGAGCTGTTCGCGCCTGCGCAACTCATTCGCTTGCGGTCCAGCACGTGGGAATGGGTGGTGACGCTGACCTTGGGAAAGAGCTCGGACATCATCGCTCGACCGTCAGGATGAAAGGCGCACTCATGGCCATTCAACAGGCCGGCCTCCGCCAGGAAGTAAGCGCCATTCCAGAGGCCGCCAAGCACCGCACCCGCCGCATCGGCACTACGCAGTTTCGCTTTCAGTTGCGGCTCACTGCGGAGACGGACACGGAATCCGCCGCAGACCACAATCATGTCCTGGTGCTTCTCATCCAGTTCAGCAAGGATGCAGTCGGTGGAAATGGCAATCCCCAGGTCGCTCACAACCAGGTTGTTTTCGCCCCCAACGACCAGGACCTCGAACACAGGAGTCGAGCTCATGAGGTTGGCCGTCACCAACGCATCCACTGCGCCGGTGAAGGCCATCATCGAGAAGTGCTCGCGCAGGATGAAGGCGACACGACGTACCGGGGTCGTCAGTCCTGCACGGCTGGCCCTGTCCAGATGCGCCAGGTTCTTGCACTTCAATACACTCTCGAATGACGTTCTCATTTCTCGACTCACAGCTGTACAGGGTTTACATCATTGCCACTCCATCCCTGGTAGCGGCGCGTCCCCCCAATCAAAAAAACCAACCACACCACACGGGCCGACCCGCATCCCGTTCAACCTCATCGAATCGCGCCTGCCTGCTCGAACAGCAAGGCGAAAAGCTTCTCGCAGCTGGGGCTACCCGGAAGTGCCGCAATCGCCTGTTCGATTTCGCGCCGTTGCTCCGGCCCCAGGCTGATTCCGGCCAGCAAATTGAACTTGGCGAGGAACTCCGCGTGGGTCATGGCGGTTTCGGGGTCCCCCTTGGCGGCGGTGATCGGGCTTGTGAGAACCTGACCATCCTTGAGCTGGATCGAAACCCTCGACAGGATTTCATTGGGGAAACGTGCGGAAAGCTCATCGCTCTCAACGATTTCAATGCGCTGACTCACCGCGAGGATGTCGGCGGCGTGGATCGCTTCGCCCGTCACCTCCAGCGGCCCGACCTGACCACGCACCACAAGCGCCGCAAGCGGGAAGGCCAACGCGTACTGGGCCTCGTCGGCGTTGGCCGGCGTATGCCCCTGCAGGCGCATGGATTCATGGAAGGTCTGCACCTGGATCTGCTCGATGTTCTCGCCACGGACCTGCGGATGCTCGGCCATGAGGGCCGCCACGGCGGTAAGGGACGGCTGGGCCCAGCGACAGACCGGCCAGGGCTTGAAGTACTGGGCGTCGATTTCCCAGCGCTCGCCGAGATCCCGCCAGTGGGCGGCCACTGCATCATCTTCCACCGTCTCGGCCGGCGCCCCGGTGACACCGGCTTCAGCCAGCAGCAAGGCGTTGAGGCCGGCGTAGGCTCCGGCGCCATGGGCATCACGCAACATGGACGGATGATCGACAAGTCTCATCATCGGGCAGCGCGGACCAAAGTACTCGGCGATACCCAGCGCATGACGGAAGCGCATTTCGTCCAGGCCCAGCAAGCGCGCGCCTCCACATACGACGCCAACGCCGGAAAAGGCTCCGGAGGCATGGTATTCAGGAGCGGTAGCCATCAGCGCGGCACCGGCACGCAGAGCGGTTTCATAGCCGATGCAGAGGGCGCTCAGCAGTTCCTCACCGCTGATGTTCCTACCCTGTTCACGGCATGCGTCGACGATCGCCAGCAAGGCCGGCGCCACGGTCGCGCCTGCATGTCCCTTGGACGTGAAATGGCCTTCGTGGGCATCCAGGCTGTCAACGCTGAAGCCCCCTGCCCACGCGGCGCCCAGCGGATGCACCGGGCGGCCATCGAACAACAGGCGGCTGGCCAGTCTTCCAGCCGGGTAATGCGCCAGCGCGTAGCGTTTCAGCGCCAGGCTGGTGTGGTTGTCACGCGCACCGGCCGCCACACCGAGAATATCCAGCAAGCAGGTCTGCAGCAGCTCGCGGGTATGGGACGGTGCATCGTGGAAACGGAAATCGCGGACGAACGAGTAGAGCGACATGTGGAGACTCCACAGACGGGTTTTGGGTAAAGGGAATGAGGGAGCCCGCAGCACGGGCTCCCGAAGGCATTACTGCTTGGACTGGCTGACCTGGTTCCCAGCGGCAGTTCGCGAGGCTTGCAGCCAGCCGTCGAACTCCTGACGATGCGCGGCGACCCACTCCTTGGCATGGCGCTGGATGTCGGCGGGCTTCTTCTCGCCCTGCTGCATCTTCAGGTTCTGCGCACTCTCGTCATCGGTGCTGATCTGCACCTGCGAGAGGAACTTCACGGCCGCCGGGTTCTCCTCGGCGAAGTCCTTGTTCAGCACCGCCACCACCTTGTCCACGGCGAACCCGAGGTTCTTGCCCTTGTACATGGTGTCCACATCGTTATTGCCGTCCGGCAGGTCGGTCTTCGGCACTTCCAGCCAGACCACGTCCGTGTTCTCGACCAGCACGCTGGCAATCCACTGCGGCACCCAGGTGAAGTACAGGATCGGCTTGCCTTCCTTGTAGCGGGTGATGGTGTCGGCCATCAGGGCGAAGTACGAGCCCTGGTTGACGTGCACGCTCTCGTCCAGGTCATAGGCCTTCATGTGGTGGGAGATGACCAGCTCGCAGCCCCAGCCCGGGTTGCAGCCAGTCAGGTCGGCCTTGCCGTCGCCGTCGGTGTCGAACAGCTTGGCGATCTCCGGCTTTTTCAGGTCGGTGATGTATTTGATGTTGTACTGGTCGGCGGTTTTCTTATCGATCAGGTAACCCTGGCTGACCCCCGGCAAGATGTTGCCGGTCTTGACCATCACGTCGTCACCGCCGGCCTGCTGGTAGAACTTGTCGTGCAGCTTTTCCCAGAGATGCACGGTGAAATCGGCGTCACCATTGGCCAGGGCCACCATCATCACGCCGTACTCGGTTTCTTTCGGCTCCTGGACCTCGTAGCCCAGTTCGCGCAGGCCTTCCATCGCCACCTCGCCACGGAAGCGCTCCTCGGCGATGGAGGGGAAGATCGGCGTGATCTCGACGCCCTCGCCGGGCTTGTCGGTCGAAGCGCTGACGCTCAGGGCGGCGACCGCCAGGGACAGGGCGGTGGCGCATTGCAGGAGGCTGTGGGAGATCTTGGATCGATGCATCGTCTCGTACCTTTATATTGTTTTCTGTCGGGTTCGGCAGATCGAATCAATCGGCTCAGGCAGTCTTGCGCCGCCCGGAGGAGTGCCCAGCACCGCACAGGCGCAGCAGCGCGCCAACGGGGCCGGTGTGGTACCAACGCAGGCTCGGGTCAGCGCTCGAGCGCGCGCCCATGGCCTGGGTCAGGCGGTCGAGGAAGATGGCCAGCAACACCAGCCCTACCCCGCCGACGGTGGCCAGGCCCATGTCCAGGCGACCGATGCCGCGCAGGACCATCTGCCCGAGACCGCCAACGGAGATCATCGAGGCGATCACCACCATCGACAGTGACAGCATCAGGGTCTGGTTCAGGCCGGCCATGATGGTCGAGGTGGCCAGCGGCAGTTGCACGCGGGTCAGCATCTGCCGACGGGTGCAGCCAAAGGCACGAGCGGCCTCGATCTTGTCTTCGGGTACCTGGCGAATGCCCAGGTTGGTCAGGCGCACCAGCGGCGGCAGGGCGAACACGATGGTCACCAGCACGCCAGGCACGTTGCCAATGCCGAACAGCATCACCACGGGCACCAGGTAGACGAACGCCGGCAGGGTCTGCATGGCGTCCAGGACGGGCCGAACCACCCGCTCCAAGTGGTCGCTGCGAGCGCAGAGAATTCCCAGCGGAATGCCGATCACGGCGCAGAAGAACACCGAAGTCAGCACCAGCGCCAACGTGGTCATGGACTCCGACCACACGCCAATGAAGCCGAGCAGGGTCAGGGTTACGAAGCACAGCAGTGCCATGCGCTTGCCGGCCAGCTGCCAGCCCAGCAGCGAGGACAAGATGATGCCGATGGTCGGCGGGATGCTCTGCAGGACGAACTCAATGCCATTGAGTACCTGGTCGATAGGCCAGCGGATGGCGCGGAACACATCGCGGAAATTGTGCACCAGGTATCTCAGGGTGGTTTCCACCCACTCACCCAGTGGGATGACGGCGTTCTGGAAAGGATCGAGAAGACTGAACTCTGACATGGTGGCTACCTATTCTCCGAAGGCTGCTGCGTGATCGAGGGCTTCGCTCAATGGCGGCTCAAGGTGTGCAACAGCTGATTCTTGGAAATGGTGCCCTTCAGAGCACCGCTGCGGTCCAGGACGGGCATGGGGTATGGCAGTGCCGCGACGATATCCAGCACGTCGTGAAGGGGCGTGTCCGTGTACACAGGGTGTTGCTTGTGCAGGTTGAGCGCGTCGCCCGGCAGCCCCGCAACTCCACCGCTGGTTTCGTCTGCTCCCACTACAGCCAACAGTTGGTCGCACTCGTCGATCAGGTAACCGTAAGGAATACCAGTCTTGAATTTCGGGGCCTTGCCATTCACTCGACACACCATCTCCGGGTCGAGTTGAGCCACATCACCGGCCTTGAGCACCCGGGAACTGTCAAAGCCCTTGAAGAAGGTCTCGACGTACTCGTTGGCGGGCTGGTTCAGCAGCTCCTGCGGTGTGCCGATCTGCACCACCCGACCACCTTCCATGATCGCTATGCGGTGGCCGATTCGAATGGCTTCCTCGATATCGTGCGAGATGAAGATGATGGTGCGCTGCTGCTCGGCCTGAAGGCGCATGAGCTCGCCCTGCATCTCGCTTCGGATCAGCGGGTCCAGCGCAGAGAACGCTTCGTCCATCAGCAGGATCGTGGGGTCGTTCGCCAGGGCGCGGGCAAGCCCCACACGTTGCTGCATGCCTCCGGACAATTGGTGCGGATAGCTGTGCTCATGCCCGGCGAGCCCAACCTGGCGCAAGGCTTCGCTGGCGCGGGCTTGCCGCTCGCGCTCGCCCACACCGGAAATCTCCAGGCCGAACGCGGTGTTTTCCAGGACGCTCATGTGCGGCATCAGGGCGAAGGACTGGAACACCATGCCCATCTCCTTGCGACGGACATCGAGCAGCGCCTTGTCCGACAGGCCGGTGATCTCGCGCCCATTCAGGTGGATGCTGCCGGAGGTGGGTTCGATCAGGCGGTTGAACAGTCGCACCATGGTCGACTTGCCCGATCCGGACAGCCCCATGATCACGAAGATCTCGCCTCGCTTGACGGAAAAGCTGGCGTCGAACACACCGACGACATGACCGGTCTTGCGGAATATTTCGTTCTTGTCGGCGCCCTTGCGCAACATCTCCATGGCAACTTCCGGATGGGGTCCGAATACCTTGAAGATGTTCTTTACCGAAAGAATTTCGTCGGCCTGATTCATAAAACCTCTTTGTTATGCTTATTAACCAATCAGTCAACTTCGCGCTCTTCATTCGTCAAATCGACTGTGATTAGCGTCCAGCAAAACCGGAGTTCCATTCGTCTCTGACGTGGGTAAACCGGCGCGCAGAAAATCCTGCTCCATAAAAGCGACATCGATTTATGAATGCCGCGTTGCAGCTTCAAATTAGGGGTTGGGCATTACAGCGTCCAACGACATTTGTTCGCCTGTAACCATAACGCCATGTTATTGATCGCCACTTGCGGAGCCTTCCAGCGAAGTAAACTCCCGCTCCGAAGACCCCTGACGCGCCAGCAGAACCGCCGCGACCAGCACCATCAGTCCACCCGCCAACATCGCGTGGGTGACCTGCTCGCCCATGAGCAGCACCGCAATGCTCACGGCTACTACCGGCTCCAGCGTCGACAGGGTCGCCGCCGACGACGGACCTATGCGCGGAGAGCCGGCCAGGAAGGCCGCCACCGGTACCAGGGTGGCGAAGATTGCCAATCCCAAAGTTGCCCACCATGCGGCGGCGGTCGAGGGCAACGAAGCGCCTTGCAGGACGGCTGGGACGGCGAATGTCAGCGCACAGCCCAGAAGCAGCATCGCGGCTGAAGCCAATGGGTTTTCATGATTGATCCGATGAGTGCCGTAGATGACTGACGCGCCGTAGCACACCGCCGCGAACAGCGCCCACAGCGCCCCCATTGATGCGTCAGACAAGTTGAGCCCCGTAGCCAGCGACACCCCGCCCAGGGCCAAGACCAGGCTGACCAATTTGAGTGGGCTGGACCGCTCCCCCAGGCAGGTTATGGATACGACCGTTACGAAGGCCGGGAAGGTGTACACCAGGATGATCGCCAGACTGACCGACGCGGATCGCGCGGCACTGTAGTAGCCCAATGCTGCAAGCCCGTAACCGACCCCGAGCAACAGGTTTTGTCGCGCCAGCTGGCCTGTGGGAAGCGGTATTCCGCGCCAACGGAGAAACACCAGCAGCACGCCGGCCGCAATGGCGAAGCGCGACAAAAGCAGCCCCACAGGATCGGCACCGCCCGCGTAGGCGTACTGGGCGAACAGTGGCTGCAGGCCGTAACAGAACGCAGCCAGCAGCACGAGGCCGAAGCCCCTGGCATGACCATTTCGATGAGTTTGCGAGTTCATGTGTAGTGTCACCGGGCTCGGCCCAAAGGCCTTCCAGACAGAAAAAGCCCCGTTTCACCCGGCGGATGAAACGGGGCCAATTCGAAGCGGAACAGGACTCAGTCGGCCAGTCGGCTGGTCATGGTCTCGCAATACCAGTCCACGAACTGGCAGACGCCGTTCTCTGCAATCGATGAGTACGGCCCCGGCTCATAGGCAGGAGAGCTGACGCCCGCCTGGGCCCCTTCCACCAGGCGACGATCCTGGTCGTTGGTCGCGATCCAGACGCGGGTCAGTCTTTCGAGGTCGTAATCCAGGCCCTCTTGTGCGTCCTTGGGCACCAACCACTTGGTCGTCACCAGGGTTTCATTGGGGCCTTGCGGCAATACACGGAAACTCAGGGCGTGGTCGCCCAGGAAGTGATTCCAGGTAGAGGGATAGTTGAAATAGAGCAGCGCGCCGATATCGGCCTCGCCGCTGCGGTCGAGGCGCCCGGCCACTGCGGGTTTGCCGTCCATGGTGTAACTCACGGCACCGGCAGAGAGCGGAATGCGCGTCATGCGGAACTGCCCCGCTTCGTCCATCACCAGGCGACTGGGCAGGCCCGCTGCCTCGCAACGATTCCAGTGCGCCACCAACTCCGGGTCATCCTCCCCGCCTACACCCGCTACCGACAGGTTCTCGACATAGGAGTTGAGCAACTCGGGATGCGTCCCATCGCAGTGGTAGCACTCGCGGTTGTTCTCGAACACCAGCTTCCAGTTGCCGCGCTCGACCAGGTTGGACTCGAACGCCACCTTGCAATCGTCCAGGTTGTGCGGGGTGATGAAGGGAGAGACGGCCTTGCGGAACTTCTCGAAATCCGGCGCCTTGTCGGCTACGCAGACATAGATGTAGCTGTTCACGACTTCGCAATGCGCCGGCTTCAGGCCGTAGTCAGCCGTATTGAAGTCGGGACCCATGTTGCCCGCGAAGAGCAATTTTCCATCCAGATCGAACACCCACTTGTGGTAGGGACAGACGAGCTTGGCGACCTTGCCGCTGTTCTCGGTGCACACCTTGGAGCCCCGATGCCGACAGGCATTGTGGAACGCTCGAACCTGGCCATCGCCGCCACGCACCACGGCAACCGGGTAGTCGCCGATCTGCAGGGTGAGATACTGGCCCGGCTTCTCCAGTTCGAATGTATGGCCGGCGAAGATCCACTCCTTGTGCCAGATATGTTCGAGATCCTGGCGATAAACCTCAGCGTCACTGTAGACAGCGCGAGGCAGGGCATGGCGCTCTTTGCGTTGACGGATCAGGGCTAAAACAGCAGTGTTTTTATCCATTGTTATTTGCACTCCAGAACAGGCGCATGAAGTTGTCGGTGCTTGCTTAAATCGGCGAAAAATGGAGTCATCGACTCGTCAGCTCGCACTTTCCAAGGTCAGGGCTTTCTGCATGAGCGCCCTTTCGGATAACCTCAAACCAGCAGCAAAGCCGCCCCGCCGCGATTGCAGCAGGTCGCAGTCTAGGGTGAGGTCCCCAGTCGGCAGAACCGACTTTTTATTCAGGATCTTGATTACTTGTAGTTATGGTTAAGCACACTGAACCCGACCAGACACTGGTCAAGATGCCCTCACTTCGCGCCGTGAAATCCTTCGTCGCGGCGGCGAAATACCAGAACTTCACGCGTGCGGCGGAGGCCCTGTGCGTGACACAGGCGGCGATCAGCAGACAAATCCGCGAGTTGGAAACCTATCTGGGCGCCGAGTTGTTCAAGCGCGAGGGGCGGGCCGTGGAACTCACTGCGGCAGGCTCGATTTTCTTCGATGCAGTGCAGCTCTCTTTCGTCAACATCTCCCAGGCCGCGGAGCGTATCCGCAGCAAGAGCACGTCCAGACGCGTGCTCACCCTTTGCTGCTCACCCGCGTTCTCGGCGCACTGGCTGGCGCCGCGCTTGCCAAGCTTTTTCAGCGCAAACCCGGACGTTGACCTCAACCTGATTACGACGCAGAACTTCCTGTCGATGGAGCCCGGCGTGCGCCCGGACATCTTCATCACCAAAATGGCGAAGATCCGCGAGGGGTATCGCAGCTATCCCCTGATGCACGATGTCATTTATCCGGTCTGCACACCGAAGTACTTCGCGGAGCATCCTGAGATATCCACTCTGGAGGGGCTTCGCGATACCGTGCTGCTGAATCTCAGCCCCTACGGTCGCTCGCAGGTCGCCGAACATGTCGACTGGAAGGTCTGGCTGGCGCTCAACGATATCGATCTCGAAGCACGCCCATCCAACGGCCCGCACTTCTTCAACGCCAACGACTACACCCTGCTCATACAGATGGTCCGGAATGATCAAGGTGTCGCGCTCGGCTGGAACCACCTGGTAGGTCAACTGGTTGATCAAGGGTTGCTGGTCCGGCCCGTCGAGCAGGAACTGGTGCTCAAGGACGCCCTGCATTACCTGACCTTCAATGAAGACAAGGAAGGTGATGAAGCCTGCTGCCGCCTGCGCGACTGGCTGATCGCACAGCTCTGATGACCTGGCGTTATCGTTTCCCCTCACTATTAATCAATTAAAGATTCAAAGAAACACTGCCATAGTTAAACCTTGATATTCACCAAAGAACCCGCCAAGTGCGGGTTTTTTCGTTTCTATCTTCCTCGACAATCCATAACCTCCGATCATCGATTGCCACCCCTAAATGTTGCTTGTTGATGACCTGACCCTGTCATTAACCTTCTTTCCAACCCCATCCAAAGGGCGCCGAACTCAACGATGCCAAGTTGGCAGCGTGCTCATCTCGTGAAAGAGATGCTTACCAAGCCGAAATAAGAAAGTTAGGTCTATGAAATGACAAAAATCACGTCTTTGCCTGCCGACGACAAGAGCTGTGGCTGGTACCACCTCAGTAAACCTCGTCAGCCAAGGCCTGGCCATTTCGGCAAGAGCTCCGCGCGCTGGGTTGTGGTGGGAGCGGGATTCACCGGGCTTGCCGCCGCCCGGCAACTGGCGCTCAACTTTCCCAATGAAGAAATCATTCTTGTCGAAGCTCAGGAAGTCGGATTCGGCACCTCAGGCCGCAATGCCGGTTTTGCCATAGATCTCCCTCACGATATAGGGGCCGAAGATTACATCGGCGATATCGACACCGCCAAAATCAGTTTGAAACTGAATCTCACCGGACAGTCCTTGCTCAAGGACCTGGTGGAGCAGCACAACATTGATTGCCAGATGAAAGCCTGCGGCAAGTACCAGGCCGCCATCGAAGATCGTGGCATTGCCGTGCTGGATGCTTACCGGCGAGGCTTGGACAAATTGGGTCAGGCCTATGAAATGATCGAGGCCGACGAACTTCCAGCGCATATCGGTACCCACTTCTACCGTAAAGCCCTGTTCACCCCGGGAACGGTACTGATTCAACCCTCCGCCCTAGTGAAAGGACTGGCCGACAGCCTCCCGGGGAATGTCAGTCTCTTCGAAAACACGCCCATCACCGAGGTCGAGTACGGCGAGAAAATCGTCCTCACTCACGCCTGTGGCAGCATCACCGCCGATAAGCTCGTGCTCACCAACAACGCCTTCGGCATGAGCTTCGGCTTTCTCAAGGGCCGCATGCTGCCGATCTTCACTTACGCCAGCATCACCCGCCCGCTCAACGCCGACGAGCAAGCGCGACTGGGTGGAAAACCGTTCTGGGGTGTCATCCCCGCCGACCCGTTCGGCACGACAGTTCGGCGTACGCCGGATAACCGCTTGCTGATTCGCAACAGTTTCAGCTTCAACCCTGATGGGCGTAGCAATAAAAAGTTTATCGACCGGTTCATCAGTCGACACCGTGCGTCATTCGAAAGTCGATTCCCAATGTTGCCCGCGGTTGATTTCGAATATACCTGGGGCGGCGCACTGGCCATGTCGAGAAATCACATGGGGTACTTCGGACAGTTAGGCAGCAATGTTTATGGCGCCCTCTGCTGCAACGGGCTAGGTGTCACCCGAGGGACTGTCACCGGCAAATTGCTGGCTGACTGGCTGGCCGGAAAAAAGAGCGAATTGATTGACTTCTTGCTGAACGCTCCCGGCCCAAACATGAACCCGCCGGAACCGTTACTTTCTGTTGGTGTAAACCTGAACCTCAAATGGGGACAGTATCGCGCCGGCAAAGAAAGCTAGTTAGCGATAGTTTTATCGGGCAAACACCGCCCAATCATCAATTGGCATTTTGCCCCGCGATGGCAAGCCACTTTCAATTCAGGCGACTCGGCAGACTCTGGAGCTAATCACACTCCAGCCTTGAGGATTAGCTCGGCCTGAAGTTACGCAAAACCATGTAAGCCAGGAGAAAATAATGACAATTCCTAGTACGTCGGTCGAAGATGTTCCTATCAACGGCTTTCATAAGCTGTTGACCCTTCGATCAGGCGGCGGGTCGTTTGTTGACGGCTATGTGCTCAGCATCATCGGCGTCGTCATGGTGCAAGTCACTGCGGCAATGAACCTCAACAGCTTCTGGCAAGGATTGATCGCCGCCTCGGCGTTGATCGGCATCTTTTTTGGGGGTTTCCTCGGCGGCTGGCTGAGTGAGCGATTTGGGCGGAAAGGAACATTCTTCGTCGGGCCGACCCTGTTCGTGGTCGCCTCCCTGGCGCAGTACTGGATCGAGTCCCCCGAGGCCCTGTTTGCGCTGCGTTTCCTTATCGGCATAGCAGTCGGCATCGAGTATCCGGTGGCCACGGCCTTGCTGGTCGAGTTCCTGCCGAAAAAGTATCGCGGCCCCCGCCTGGCAACGCTGACCATCCTCTGGTTCGCTGGCGCAGCAGCAGCCTATGTCGTGGGTGAAATCATTCTGCGCGTCGGTGGCGATGATGCCTGGCGCCTGGTCCTGGCCAGCGCAGCGGTGATTGGCGCTGTCCTCTTCCTGCTGCGAATCGGCACTCCCGAATCGCCCCGCTGGCTGCTCAGCAAAGGCCGCATCACCGAGGCCGAGGGCGTCATCAAGCAGGTATACGGGCCCGACTTTTCGCTAAGGAATCTCCCCGAGCAGCAGGAACGGAAAAGGCTCTCCTTCTGGAACCTGCTCCATTCCGGATACGGCAAGCGCATGCTGTTCGTCACCGCCTTCTGGACCTGCTCGGTCATCCCGGTGTTTGCGGTCTACGCCTTCGCCACTACGGTCCTGCAGGCTCTTAACCTCAAGGGTGACTGGGCTTCCTTCGGCTCAGTGGCGATCACCCTGCTTTTCGTACTGGGTTGCATCATCGCGACCCGCCTGATCAACACCATCGGACGTCGCAGCATGCTGATCTACAGCTTCCTGTGGTCCGGCCTCGCCCTGCTTGGATTGGGCGTCTACCACTCCAGTTCGCAGTTGCTGATTCTGTTCCTGTTCGGTACGTACGCCCTGTTCATCGGCGGTGCGCAGGTCCTGACCCTGGTCTATCCGAACGAACTCTTCCCCACCGAGATCCGGACCTTCGCCGTCGGCATCGGGACCTCACTGTCGCGCATTGGCGCTGCAGTAGGCACCTACCTCGTGCCGATCTCCCTGCAGACCTTCGGCATCGCCTCGACCATGTATGCCGCAGCCATCGTGACGCTGGTCGGGCTGCTGTTCGCACTGGCGCTCGCCCCGGAAACCCGCTCGCTCAACCTGCAGCAGGCGGCCGCTCTCACCTGAATACAACCGGCCGACCCCTGGAATGAACCGGGGCTCGGTAAACACTCAACTACCTGGAGAATGCATCGTGAATTTTGACGGTATCTTCACCCCGGCAATCACTCCCCTGACGGCGGACGGAAGCATCGATAAGTCGGCCTTCGCCGCAGTGCTGGAACACCTGATCGAATCGAAGGTTCACGGCATCGTCATCGGCGGTTCCACGGGTGAGTACTACGCCCACACCGCCCAGGAGCGATTCGACCTCGCCGCGCAGGCCAAGGATGTGATCAATGGCCGCCTGCCGCTGGTGGTAGGCACCGGCGCCGTCCGCACCGAAGAGTCGATCGCCTATGCCGAAGCAGCCAAGGCCATCAAGGCCGATGCCCTCCTGGTTGGTTCGCCGCCCTACGCCCTGCCGACGCAGAAGGAAATCGCCACCCACGTCCTCGCCGTGGACCGCGCAGCTGGACTGCCGATCATGCTCTACAACTACCCCGCGCGCATGGGGGTCGGCATGGGTGACGAGTTCTTCGCCGAAGTGGCTGGCTGCAAGAACATCAAAGCCATCAAGGAAAGCTCGGGTGACACCGCCCGCCTGCATCGTCTGGCCGTGCAGCACCCCGACATCGCCCTGTCCTGCGGCTGGGATGACCTGGCGCTGGAATTCTTCGCCTGGGGCGCACGCAGCTGGGTCTGCGCCGGCTCCAACTTCATTCCCCACGAACACGTAGCCCTGTACGAGGCCTGCGTGCTGGAGAAGGACTTCGACAAGGGGCGCCGCATCATGGCCGAACTGATGCCGCTGATGGACTTCCTCGAAAGCGGCAAGTTCGTGCAGTCCATCAAGCATGGCTGCGAGCTGATCGGCCTGCGCGCCGGTGGCGTGCGCGCGCCCATGCAGCCGCTCGAAGACGAGGAGAAACAAGGGCTGCAGGAGGTCCTCAGTGTTCTCAAGCGCAACATCGCGAAAATCACCGAGGGTTCCAACAATGGCTGAATTGCTGAGCAAGGCACAGTACGCGGAAATCGCCGCCAAAGTGGAATTCCGTACCCAGGCGTTTATCGACGGTGAATTCCGCAAGGCGCTGTCAGGCCGTACCTTCGTCACCACCAACCCGGCCACCGGCGAGGTACTGGCCGAGATCGCCGCTTGCGACGTCCAGGATGTCGATGTGGCCGTCGCAGCCGCCAAGCAGGCATTCGACGACGGCCGCTGGTCGAAGCTACAACCCGGCGAGCGCAAGCACATCCTGCTCAAGTTCGCCCAACTGCTGGAAGACAACGCCCATGAACTGGCGGTGCTCGAATCGCTGGACAGCGGCAAGCCGGTCAGCGAGTGCCAGAACGTCGACGTGCCGGAGACCATCCACACCATCCGCTGGCACGCCGAGCTGATCGACAAGATCTACGACTGCACCGCCCCAACCGGCAATGCGGCCGTGACCATGGTGGTGCGCGAAGCAATCGGCGTGGTTGGTCTGGTATTGCCGTGGAACTTCCCGCTACTGATGCTCGCCTGGAAGATCGCCCCGTCGCTGGCAGCCGGTTGCTCGATCGTGGTCAAGCCGGCCAAGGAAACCACCCTGAGTGCCCTGCGTGTGGCGGAACTGGCCCATGAGGCGGGCATTCCTGCGGGTGTGTTCAATCTCGTCCCGGGTGGTGGGCGTGAAGTGGGCGAGGCCATTGGCCGCCACATGGACATCCCCATGGTCAGCTTCACCGGCTCCACCGAAACCGGCCGCCTGTTCCTGAAGTACGCGGCCGAGTCCAACCTCAAGCGCATCGTGCTGGAACTCGGTGGCAAGAATCCGGCGGTGGTCATGAACGACTGCGAGAACCTGGACGAAGTCGCCCAGTTCGTGACCGCCGGTGCGTTCTGGAACATGGGCGAGAACTGCTCGGCGTCCTCGCGTCTGATCGTCCACAAGGACGTCAAGGACCAGCTGCTGTCGCTGATCGTCAAACACCTCAAGGACTGGAAACTCGGCGACCCGCTGGACCCGGACAATCGTCTGGGCGCTATGGTCAGCAAGTCGCACTTCGAGAAGGTTCGCTCCTACCTGACATACGCCACAGAGCAGAAACTCAATGTGGTGCAGGGTGGCGAAACTGATTCGGGCGTGTTCGTGCAGCCGACCATCATCGACGGCGTGTCTCGCGACAGCCGCCTGTTCGTCGAGGAGATCTTCGGCCCGGTACTGAGCGTCACCAGCTTCTCGACCATCGATGAGGCGATCGAGCTGGCCAACGATACCGTCTACGGCTTGGCCGCTTCGGCCTACACCGGCAGCCTGCGCAATGCCCTGCGCCTGTCGCGGGAGATCCGTGCCGGCGTGGTCACCGTCAACTGCTTCGGTGAGGGCGATGCCTCGACCCCATTCGGCGGGTACAAGGAGTCCGGTTTCGGCGGCCGCGACAAGTCAATCTGGGCCCATGACCAGTACACCGAACTGAAAACGATCTGGATCAACGCGGCCGAATAACGGCGCGTCGATTTCCCTGATTCGCCACCGCCTTCTGTGCGGTGGTCGAGTCGGGGTTCTTTCTTGCAGGACCGCCCCCAAACAGACCATCGCTCATGGACGAGCGCCGCCCATGCCGCGCGTACACAAATCGATGTCGTTTTTCCTCAACGCGGTGGCGAGTAGGACCAACCGATCTCCGCGCCACGTGGACTATGTTGGCCTTGCGTGATGCCTGCCAGAAATGCGTGTCAGCGCTGGTGCGCCGCCGACTCGAGCGGCGAAACGAGTTACCAGCGATCTGGTGGCAGCCTCGCGTCTCCATAACAAGTCCAAGAGAAGAGATCAGAATGACTATCACCCGAGCGGAAAGCGCAAGCAGCGAGCTGGCGCAAGGCTTCAAGCCTCGCCACATAACCATGCTCTCGATCGCCGGCATCATCGGCGCGGGATTGTTCGTTGGCTCAGGACATGCCATCGCATCTGCCGGCCCTGCCGCAATCGTGGCCTATGCATTGGCCGGGGCCCTTGTCGTGCTGGTCATGCGCATGCTGGGAGAAATGGCCGTAGCCAGCCCCGATACGGGCTCGTTCTCCACCTATGCCGACCGGGCCATCGGCCGATGGGCCGGTTTCACCATCGGCTGGCTGTACTGGTGGTTCTGGGTGCTGGTCATTCCCATTGAAGCGATCGCCGCAGGCGTTGTACTGAACAACTGGTTTCCCCAGGTCGAGACCTGGTTCTTCGCACTTGCGGTGACCGTGCTGCTGACCGCGACAAACCTCTTCAGCGTGGCGAAGTACGGCGAGTTCGAGTTCTGGTTCGCGATGCTCAAGATCATCGCGATCGTGGCCTTCATCGCGCTGGGTGCCAGTGCTCTTCTCGGAATCCTGCCTGATCGTGAGGTAAGCGGCCTGCAGCGCCTGACGCTGGAGCACGGTGGGTTCATGCCCAATGGCTGGACCGCGATCATCGGTGCCCTGCTGACGACAATGTTCAGCTACATGGGCACCGAGGCAGTGACCATTGCGGCGTCCGAATCGAACGACCCTGCCAGGAACATCGCGAAGGCTACCCGCTCCGTGATCTGGCGGATCAGTGTTTTCTATCTCCTGTCGATCTTCGTCATCATCTCCGTCGTGCCGTGGAATGACCCGCTGTTGCCGGTCCAGGGTTCCTACCAGCGCGCACTGGAAATCATGAACATCCCCTACGCCAAGTTCCTGGTCGACATGGTGGTACTGGTGGCAGTCGCCAGTTGCCTGAACTCGTCGATCTACATTTCCTCGCGCATGATCTTCTCGCTCGGCAAGCGCGCCGATGCGCCCGCTTTCATTCAGCGGACTTCCGCAGCAGGCGTACCCCGCGCCGCCGTCATCGCCAGCACCCTCATCGGCATGTTGACGACCGCCTTGAACTTCTTCGCCCCCGCTCAAGTATTTGCGTTCCTGCTGGCCAGCTCCGGTTCCATTGCCCTGCTGGTCTATCTGGTCATCGCGTTCTCCCAACTGCGCATGCGTTCGATGCTGCAGAAGCAGAACGCAGAACTCGCCTTCAAGATGTGGCTGTTCCCCTGGCTGACCTGGGCGGTCATCGCCTTCATCGTCTTCGCCCTGGGCGTGATGTTCGTCATGCCTCAGCACCGGCTCGAGGTGACTTCGACCCTGCGGCTGGCGGTGATGATCATGCTGATCGGCATCACCATGAAACGACAGGACCATCAACCCGAGCGTGTCGACGCCGTAGGAAAAACGGCCTGATCTGAATGAATACACGCCGGGGCATTTCCACCCCGGGTCGGACTCGAAGCGCCCAGGCGATGATGCCTGGGCGTTTCCTGCTTCCTGGCTTGTGCCCGGCCTGATGATGCAGGTCAGCGCAGATGCTGGAACCAGTTGAAATTGAATGAGGATGAGATTGAGAGAGCGGAGGTTTTTCAGCGACGGTTTGCAGGGACGGAACCTCCGGTTCGTGGGTGAACACAAGGACGAGCAGTTACCTCAGGCTCGAGTGGGCTTCGTCCTGCTCGAGCATTTTTCTCTCCCGGCCTTCACGCAAGCGCTCGACACCCTGGTGACCGCCAATCTGATCCGCGCAGGTGCTTTTTCCACCAGGACCTTCACGCTGGATGGCACGTCAGTAGCCAGCGACCTCGATCTGGTGATCTCGCCGAGTTCGCCACTCCACGGCGAGCTCTTGCACGAACTCGATCTGCTTGTGGTGTGTGGCGGGCTTCGGACCACGCTATGTACTTCGCCGCAGCTGACACACGCGCTGCAAGTGGCCAAAGACCGGGGCGTCGCCCTCGCCGGCCTCTGGAATGGCGCATGGTTCCTGGGGCAGGCCGGGTTGCTCGATGGCTACAAGTGTGCGGTGCATCCGGAAAATCGGGCCGCTCTCGCTGAACTGGCCAAGAGCAGCCAGGTGACCTGCGAGAGCTTTGTCGTGGATCGCGACCGGCTGACCGCCGCGAGTCCGACGGGTGCCTTCCACATGGTTTTGAAATGGATCGACCTTCTGCATGGCCGCGGCCTGGTCGACGCCATTGTCGATATCCTGGCCTTCGAAGAATCACGCTATCGACGCGTCCATCCGTCTCTCCACGAGAAGATGAGCGAACCGGTCCGAGACGCGATTACCCTGATGAGCGCGAACATCGAGGAGCCTCTTACCCAGGACCAGCTTGCACGATACGTCGGCCGCTCCAAGCGGCAAATGGAGCGACTCTTCCAGCAGCAACTCGGAACCACTCCGGTTCGCTTCTATCTGGAGTTGCGTATTACCGAGAGCCGCCGACTGCTCCAGTACTCAGACCTTCCCATTGCCGAGGTCAGCGTTGCCTGCGGCTTCGCCTCTGCCAGTCATTTCAGCAAATGCTACGCCGCGTTTTATGGTTACTCCCCGACGAGGGAAGTTCGACACGGCTATGTGAAATCCACGAAATAGCAGGCGCAAGGCCTTGGCAGGTCAGGCGATCACCCGCTCCCGCAACCTGGCCAGCATGCCGAGGATACTGCCGACACGCTGGTTCTCGCCGGCCTCCTTGGGTACTTCGGCCACCCGCGGAACGAGATCGAGAGGCTGCGAACGCCAGAGGAAGGCCTGTTCGGCGGCAGCCTTCAGGCCTTTCTCGAAGAGCCCCCGGCGGATTGGTTTGGGCAGGTAACGGAAGATCTGCGCTTCGTTGATCAGTTTCAGCAGGGCCTGGGTGTCGCGGAATGGCGTCACCACCAGACTGAGGAGGCGCGGATGGGCCTGGGCTAGGGATTTCAGCAACGGCGCCATGTCCTCGCCGCCGAGCTTGAGGTCGCTGACGAGCAGATCCACCGGTTCCAGGTTCAGCGTCACCAGCGCTTCGCTCAGGTTGTGGGCGCGCATCAGGCGATGGCCGCCGGCCTGGCAGAATGCGTCAACGCACTGCAGCGTTTCCGGGTCGTCGTCGAGCAGGAGCAGGTTCAGCGGTGCCGCTAGATCGCTGGTGGCGGCGGTGACCGGCGCACTGGCCTGGCGCTCGGCTATTTCCGCTGCCTGGCGCAAGGTGAAGGCCATTTCCTGCGGGTCCCAGGGCTTGGTGAGGTAGCGGAAGATGCCGCCGTTGTTCAGGGCCTCCACCGCAGCGTCCAGGTCCGAATAGCCGGTAAGCAGGATGCGCAGGCACTCCGGGGCGACTTCACGCGAGCGGGCCAGCAGCTCAGAACCGCTCATGCGTGGCATGCGCTGGTCGCTAACGATGATCTGCACCGACTCTTCCTTCAGGCGCTCCAGCGCCCGCAGCGGATCGCTCTCAGTGATCACCTGGTACTGGCGACGGAACTGCAGCGCCAGGCTGCGCAGGATGCGCTCCTCGTCATCGACGAAGAGGATGCGGACAGGTGAGGTCATGGGCTCAGGCACTCCGTTTCAGTTCGACCGCCTGACTGCGCGGCAGGCTGATGAGGAAGCGCGTTCCGCGCCCCGGCTCCGACGCCACGCGGATGTTGCCGCCGTGGTCGCGAATGATCTTGTAGCTGATGGACAACCCCAACCCCGTGCCCTGCCCCACCGGCTTGGTGGTGTAGAACGGGTCGAAGATGCGTTGCATGACTTCCGGCGGCATGCCCCGGCCGTTGTCCTGGACGGAGATGCAGATATTGCTGTCGTCGGCCCAGCTCTTCACCTGGATGCGCCCCGGCGCATCCATGGCCTGGGCAGCGTTGGTGAACAGGTTCAACAGCACCTGGTTGATCTGCGACGGCGCGCAGGCGATACGCGGCAGCTCACCCAACAACTGGAACACCTCGGCCTTGTCCTTGATGTGGTTGCGGGCGATGAGCAAGGAACTGCGGATGCACTCATTGAGGTCCACTTCCTCGCTCATGGCACGGTCGAGACGTGCGAAGTCCTTGAGTCCGGACACCAGCTCGGCGATCTGGCCGAGGCCGTAGAGCGTGTCGCCGAACAGCTGTCGCAAGTCGTCCGCCAGCAGCTCGGGAGCGGCCGCTTCGCGCTTGGCGGCGGCTCGTTCCAGTGCATCGGCGAGGCGTTGTTCGTCACACCCCGGGTCATCCAGGCAAGCGGCCAAGGCAGCCTGGCTTGCGGCCAAATCGAACAACGACGTAGTCAGCTCTTCCATCAACTGCACGTTGTTCTTCACATAGCCCAGCGGCGTGTTCAGCTCATGGGCGACTCCTGCCACCATCTGGCCGAGGGATGCCATTTTCTCCGACTGAACCAGTTGTGCCTGGGACTCTTTCAGGTCCACCAGGGCCTGGCGCAGTACCCGGTTGCGCTGTGCAACGCGCAGCTCCATGGCTTTCAGCAGATCAAGCACCGTACCCAGTCCCAGGTAGCGTCCCTGCTCGTCCACCAGGATGAAATCTTCGGTAATGGGGTACTGCAATTGCGCGGTGACCTGCTTGGCCGCCGGCTCCAGGCCAGAGGCGAGCGCCACGGTCAGCGGCACCGGATTCATCACATCGCCCACCGGGCGGCGGCCCCAGAGGTCACGGCCGAAGCGCTGCATGAAGATGTCCTGCAAGGTGTAGCGACTGACCAGCCCCAGGGGCTTGCCCTGCGCATCCACCACCGGCAGCGACAGGAAGGCCTTGTGCTCGGGCGTCAGCAGGCGATCAGCCACATCACTGATACTCATCTCCGGGGCCAGCGGCTCCACGGTCTTGAGCAGGCGAGCCAGACTGCTTGCGGCTGCCATGAGCGGTTCTCCGGGCGACATTTGAGTGCAGCGCATTCAAGCAGCATCAGGTTGCCATCATGTGACAGGCGTCTCATGCAAGAAACAAATGGCAAGGAAGCGAAGTAGCGACAACACTGAACCTCGACGCCAACAGGAACCCACACCATGCCCGAAAGAACCGCCACGCCGAGTCCCCACAAAGGTCTGCTGCTCCGCCTGCTGCGAATCCTTGCCTGGCTGCTCATGGCGGTAGCGCTGGTCTGCGTGACGCTCTACCTGGCGTTCGGCCCCGCGCAGTTGTTCGAGCGCCTGAAGCCGCCCCCACCACCCTTCCCGGAAAGCAATGGCATCGAAGCCCCCTCCGCACCGGTTGCCGCCGCGCCGGTTCCCGCTCCTGTCCAGGCACCAGCCGATTCCCAGCAAATGGTCGAGCTGATGATGGAGAGCATCGAAGACATCTGGGGCGAATTCCTCGCCCGCGGCGACTACTCCTACAAAAAGGCCAAGCTGGTCACCTACCGGGGCAAGGTCGAGTACCCCTGCAAAGACGTCGGCACCGCCAGCGGCCCCTTCTATTGCCCTGGCAGCAAGAGCCTTTATCTGGATCTGGACTTCCTCGACGGCCTGCAGAAAAAGTCGCCTGATGTCGGCGACTTCGCGCGCAGCTACGTCGTGGCACATGAGGTGGCCCACCACATGCAGAACCTCGTGGGCGTCAACAGCTGGATCAAGGATATGAAGGAAGGCGGCGTCGAACTCTCTGGCCCGGACGGCCTGGTGGTCGCCCAGGAGCTACTGGCCGACTGCCTGGCGGGCAGCTGGGCCAGCTACGCCCAGAAAAAATACGCCTGGGTGAAACCCGAACAGGTGGACAAGATGCTGCAGGCAGTCATGGCCTACGGAAAGGAACAAGCCGCCATCCCGGGCAAAGCCCCGATGCGCGACCCACTCACCCATGGCACCTTCGAGCAACGCCAGAAGTGGCTGCATACGGGCATCGAAACCGGCGACCCGCAACGATGCCTGCAGTTGTTTACGGGGATTGCGCAGTAGTTGAAGCTCACACGAGCTACGGACGACTTTGCAGAAGTCGTCGTCTCCAAGCCGACATCCACTTCAAGGGCGCGTCCAGGGTTCACGTGGCACTTCAGACAAATCCAAGTGCCCTAACCGAGAAAACAAAAATCGCCCTACTCCGGCTGCTGACCGCCCATCCGCCGGCTGATGGCCTCGGCCGCCTGGTGCAGACGTTCCGCGGCTGAGCTGTCGGTGTCGGCACGGAACACGCTGGCGGCACCGACGACGGTGATCACACCGGCGAGCTTGTTGCCGGTGGCGAAGAGGGGCGCCGACAGGGCGTTCACTCCCGGCATCAGCAGGCCGTGTACCGGGTGCATCCCGGTGGCGCGGATTTGTGCCATCTGATCTTGCAGTTCGGCAGTGCCAGGTGCATCCGGCCGGGTCAATTCCTCGTCGCGCAGGAAGGCGGTTTCGCCCTCCGGCAGGTAGGTGTTGAACACCATGCCGGTGGACGAACCGAGCAACGGCAGCACCGAGCCCACCTGGGTGACCAGCGTCACCGCACGCAGCGCCTGCTCGACATGCACGACGGTCGGCCCCTTGTTACCCCATACGGCGAGGAAGCAGGTCTCGTTGAGCGCATCGCGCAATTCAACCAGGTGCGGCATGGAGACCTTCACCACGTCCAGCCGTCCGATGGCGGCCAGCCCTACCAGCAGCGCTTCGCGACCAAGGCCATAGTGGTTGGTGGTGGCGTCCTGCTCGGCGAAACCGCTGGCGATCAGCGCCTGCAGGTAACGGTGCACCTTGCTTGCCGGCATCCCGACGTGCTCGGCCAGTTTCGACAGCGAGGTGGCCGGTGCCAGCTCCGCCAGCCCCTTGAGGATGTCGGTCCCCACTTCCGCGGCCTGCACCTTCTGCCGGCGGGGTGCGCCTGCGCTGTCGTTGTCGTTCGTCATGTCCTGGCCTTGGTCGGTGTGGAGGGCGCTGTTATAGCTTGACCCCTTTTTGCTTTCAAATTACGTTATGCGTAATCAAATTACAAAAAAAGCGAGGTCGCCATGGTCTCCCCCACGCAGCTCACCTACCAATCCGGTTTCGATAACGAGTTCAGCAGCGAAGCGCTGCCGGGCGCCCTGCCCGTTGGCCAGAACTCGCCGCAGAAAGTGCCTTATGGCCTCTATGCCGAACTGCTTTCCGGCACCGCCTTCACCGTTCCGCGCAGCGAAGCCCGGCGCACCTGGATGTACCGCATCAAGCCCTCGGCGAACCACCCGCAGTATCAGCGCCTGGAACGCCAGATCGCCGGCAACCGCCTGGGGCCGGTGACGCCCAATCGCCTGCGCTGGAATCCGCAGGACATCCCCGCCGTGGCCACCGACTTCATCGACGGCCTGCTGACCATCGCCGCAACCGCCGACGCCGAACTGGCTTCAGGCGTCAGCGTGCACCTGTTCCGCGCCAACACTTCGATGCAGCGGGTGTTCTTCAATGCCGACGGCGAGTGGCTGATCGTTCCCGAGCACGGCCGCCTGCGCATCGCCACCGAGTTGGGGCTGCTGGACGTGGAGCCGCTGGAAATCGCGGTGATCCCGCGCGGCATGAAATTCCGCGTCGAACTGCTGGACGCCACGGCCCGTGGCTACATCTGCGAGAACCACGGCGCCGCGCTGCGCCTGCCGGACCTCGGCCCCATCGGCAGCAACGGGCTGGCCAACCCGCGCGACTTCCTCGCCCCGGTGGCGCACTACGAAGACATGGACACACCAGTCACCCTGGTGCAGAAGTTCCTCGGTGAACTCTGGTCCACTGAACTCGACCACTCACCACTGGACGTGGTCGCCTGGCACGGCAACAACGTGCCCTACAAGTACGACCTGCGCCGCTTCAACACCATCGGCACCGTGAGTTACGACCACCCGGACCCGTCGATCTTCACCGTGCTCACTTCGCCGGGCGAAACCCATGGCCAGGCCAACGTCGACTTCGTGATCTTTCCGCCGCGCTGGATGGTGGCCGAGAAAACCTTCCGTCCGCCGTGGTTCCACCGCAACCTGATGAACGAGTTCATGGGCCTGATCCAGGGCGCCTACGACGCCAAGGCGGAAGGCTTCTCCCCGGGTGGCGCCTCGCTGCACAACTGCATGAGCGCCCACGGCCCGGACAACGCCACCACCACCGGTGCCATCGCCGCCGATCTGAAACCGCACAAGATCGACAACACCATGGCCTTCATGTTCGAGACCAGCCGCGTGCTGCGCCCCAGCCAGTACGCGCTGGAATGCCCGCAGCTGCAGAGCGACTACGATGCATGCTGGGCCGGCATGGCCAAGACCTTCGACAAGGGCAGGATTTGATATGACCCAAGCAGACAACCGCCGTAGCTGGATCGCTTCCGCCAACGGCCACCCGGATTTCCCCCTGCAAAACCTGCCACTTAGCATCTTCAGCCCGCCCGGTGCCTCGCCGCGCGGTGGCGTTGCCATTGGCGATGCGATCTTCGACCTCAAGGTCGCCGCCGATGCCGGCCTGTTCAGCGGCGAAGCGGCGGAAGCGGCGCAGTCCGCCTGCGGAGACAGCTTGAACGCCTTCTTCGGCCTGGGTGCCTCCGCCCGCCGCGCCCTGCGCGCCCAGCTGCAAGACCTGCTGGCCGAAGGCAGCAGTGCCCAGGAGCGCCTGGAAGCCATGGGCCAGGCATTGCTGCCGGCCGCGTCCACTTGCCAGTTGCACCTGCCGGCCAAGGTCGGTGACTACACCGACTTCTATGTGGGCATCCACCACGCCAATAACGTCGGCCGCCTGTTCCGTCCGGACAACCCGCTGCTGCCCAACTACAAGTACGTGCCCATCGGCTACCACGGCCGTGCATCCACCGTCTGCATATCCGGCACCCCGGTGCGCCGACCGCTCGGCCAGACCATGCCGCCGGGCCAGGAAGTACCGAGCTTCGGCCCCAGCAAGCGCCTGGACTATGAACTGGAACTGGGTATCTGGATCGGCCAGGGTAACGAGATGGGCGACTCCATCGCGATTGCCGACGCACAGCAGCACATTGCCGGCTACTGCCTGCTCAACGACTGGTCCGCCCGCGACGTCCAAGCCTGGGAATACCAACCGCTCGGCCCGTTCCTGGCAAAGAACTTCGGCACCACGGTGTCGCCCTGGGTCGTCACCGCCGAAGCCCTGGAACCCTTCCGCGTTGCGCAGCCGGCCCGCCCTGAAGGCGATCCGCAGCCGTTGCCGTATCTGCTCGACGACGCAGACCAGGCCAATGGCGCCTTCGACATCCAGCTGGAAGTGCTGATCCTCACCGCAACCATGCGCGAGCAGGGCCTGGCGCCCCACCGCCTGGCGCTGAGCAACACCCAGAACATGTACTGGACCGTGGCGCAGATGGTTGCCCACCACAGCGTTGGCGGTTGCAAGCTGCAAGCCGGCGACCTGTTCGGCTCCGGCACCCTCTCCGGCCCGGAGCCCGAGGCCTTCGGCAGCCTGCTGGAAAGCACCTTCGGCGGAAAGCAGGCGATCATCCTGCCGAGCGGCGAGCAGCGCACCTTCCTGGAAGATGGGGATGAAGTGATTTTGCGTGCGCGTTGCCAGCGGGAAGGCTACCCCGCCATCGGCTTCGGCGAATGTCGCGGCGTGCTCCTGGCGGCACGCTGAGATGAAAAAGGGGCAACCGACCGGTTGCCCCTTTCTTTTTTAGCGGTGGCTCTTGCCGTCGTTCTTGCTCGACGAGACACCGGCCTTGCCCAGGCCATCGGAGTTGTGGTCGCCAGGCGTGGTATCGGCAACCGCTCGGGCATTGGCGAGGCCGCGGCTGTCCTTGTCCCGGGCAACAGCGGACGTGGCATAGCCATGACCGTTATCGTCGTTGCGCAGGCTGCCGTAGCGGTTGCCCTTGTCCTCGCCATTGCGAGTCGCCTTGCCGGCGTGGTCGGCGCTCTTGCCATAGCCGTGGCCCTTGCCGTCGTGGCTGCCGGCATGACCGCCGCCAACACCGCCACCGAAGCCGCCGCCATGGCCACCACCGTGTCCACCGCCGTTACCACCACCATTGCCGCCGCCGTTTCCGCCCCCATTGCCTCGGGCGTAGGCGGAGTCAACCAGGGATGCACCGCCCGGGAGGACGGTACCCGCCGCAAGGACCATCGCACAGGTGGCCGCGGCCAACAGGGTTTTCTTATTGATCAATTTGGAGCCTCCATGGGCTTTTCTTTCATGGTTAGCCCTGAGACTTCTTTCTTGTCCGCGGGTTCGCCGCCGGGAGACGAGCGGAAGGTTCGCGCGACGCTCGGTTGAAAAAACATGAACGCCGTCACAAATCAGCACACTTCAAGCACGAGAAATTTCTGCAATAGTTGCGGCACTCAGCCCTGATTTCGCAGTCCATCGCCACAGGGAAAAGTTCTTAATGGAGGCCACGGAAATGACCAGAACCCGCACACTCATCGCCACCCTGACCAGCCTTGCGCTGATCACCGGCTCACCTGCCCTGCTCGCGGACCCCGGCAAAGGCAAGGGACACGACAAGGGCCACTCCAGTTCTTCGCAAGGCAGCAACTGGTCCGGCGGCCCGCAGGTGGATATCGGCGGCATCCGCATCATCCTCGATGACAATCGCGACTATTGGGGTCCGGCCCAAGCCCTGCCGCCGGGTATTCAGAAGAACCTGGCACGCGGCAAGCCGCTGCCGCCGGGGATCGCCAAGAAGCTCGACGGCCGCCTGGTCAACCGCCTGCCCCACTACGAGGGTTACGACTGGGTCCGCGCCGGCACCGACCTGATCCTGGTCGCGGTGGCCACCGGAATCATCTACGAAGTGCTGCAGGACGTGATGGATTGAGTTTTCCACCCCGACCGCACTACCCCCGCAGACCTCAGGCCCGGCAAATGCCGGGCTCGTTCTGCAATCTGTAGGTTGGTCCGAGCGGAGCGAGGCCCAACGAAGCAAGGCTCACCCCCGTCCTGTTGGGCTTCGTTCCTCTGCCCCAACCTACAAAAGCGATGCGCGTGGCCTACGCCCGCTTGTTCAACAACCGCGCCAGACGGTCCCCGCCGAACTGGATCAGGGTCACCAGCACCACCAGCAGAATGATCACCGTCAGCATGATCTGCGTATCGAAGCGCTGGTAACCGTAGCGGTAGGCCAAGTCGCCCAGCCCACCCGCGCCGATGGCCCCGGCCATGGCGGACGAGTTGATCATGGTCACCAGGGTGATGGTGAAGCCGCCAACGATGCCCGGCCGCGCTTCGGGCAACAGCACGTTCCAGATGATGTGGCGCCGCTGGCAACCCATCGCCTGGGCCGCCTCCACCAGGCCGAAATCCACCTCGCGCAGGCTGACTTCGGCAATGCGCGCGAAGAACGGCGTGGCGGCGATGGTCAGCGGCACCACCGCCGCCCACACGCCATAGCTGGTCCCCACGATCAAGCGGGTGAAGGGGATCAGCGCCACCATCAGGATCAGGAACGGGATCGAACGCAGCACGTTCACCACACTGCCCAGCGTGCGGTTCAACGTGCGGGCTTCAACGATGCCGCCGGGACCGGTAGTGACCAGCACCAGGGCCAGGGGTATTCCCACCAGGAACACGATCAGCGAGGAAGCACCGATCATCAGCAAGGTGTCGAGGATGCCCTGCAGCAGCCGGTCAAGCATGGGCGACATAGCCGAGTACCTCCGCCTTGTCCGCCAGGGGCCGCGCCCGCTCCAGCAGGTCCAGCCCGCCCTGCCCCGCCAGCGTCGCGCTGAGCAGCAGATGCCCCTGGGGGCGCCCCTGGATGCGATCGATGCCGCCATGCACCAGGCTCACCCGCGTACCCAGGGCCTGGGCGATGGCCAACAGGTCCGGCTCGCGGCCACTGGCACCGGTGAAATGCAGATCCAGCAGCAGTTCATTGGCACCTTCGGCCGGCTGACTGACCAGCCGCGCCAGCAGGTCATCCGGCAGGTCGTGGCGCAGGGTGCCCAGCAAGGTGCGGGTGACCTCGTGCTGGGGGTCGCCGAACACGCGCCAGACTTCGCCGTGCTCCACCACCTGGCCGCGCTCCAGCACCACCACGCGGTCGCAGATTTCACGGATCACCGCCATCTCATGGGTGATCAGCACGATGGTCAGCCCCAGGCGCTTGTTGATATCGCGCAGCAGGGCAAGGATGGCCTGGGTGCTTTCCGGGTCCAGTGCCGAGGTGGCTTCGTCGCAGAGCAGGATTTCTGGCTGATGCACCAGCGCGCGGGCAATGCCGACGCGCTGCTTCTGCCCCCCCGAGAGTTGCGCCGGGTAGGCATCGCGCTTGTCCGCCAGCCCTACCAGTTGCAGCAGCTCGCTGACCTTGCGTTCGATATCGGCCTTGGGCACGCCGGCAACCTTCAGCGGCAGCGCGACGTTCTGCCAGACGGTCTTGGCCGACATCAGGTTGAAGTGCTGGAAGATCATGCCGACGCGGCGGCGCAGCAGCACAAGCTGCTTCTCGTCGAACTGGCCGATGTCTTCTTCATCGATCACCACCTGGCCGCTGGTGGGCTTTTCCAGGCGGTTGAGGGTGCGGATCAGCGACGACTTGCCCGCGCCGCTGCGGCCGATGATGCCGAACACTTCACCCCGACGGATTTCCAGGTCGATGCCATGCAACGCCTGCACCGGCCCCTTGCTGCCCTGATAGGCCTTGCCCAGTGCCTGCAGGCGGATATGCGGCAGGTCCAGGCTGATGTTGCGGTTGAAACTGACCATATAGGGCCTCTCGATTCGGTATTCCTTGAATGCGCAAACCTGTAGGGGCGAATTCATTCGCCAAGGAGCGCGCAGCGCTCCCCCGGACATCCCATGGCAGACCTCCGGCTTGCTTGGCGAATGAATTCGCCCCTACAAAGTCATCACCCTTCCTGTTAATTCCAACCGGGCTGATAGAGCTTGCCGTGTGCCTTATCCAACGCAGCGCGCACCTGCGGCGAGTGCTGGTAGATGTCCACGAACTCGCCCAGACGACCGTCGTCCTGGTAATCGGCGCGGGTGACGAACTGGATGATGTATTCCTTGTTCTCGATGCCATCGAAGAGCAGGGCGCTGTTGGCATCGAGGGTGCCGGCCAGGCGGATGTAGTGCGGGTAGCCCTGGGCCAGGTCGACATCATCCAGGGCACGCACCAGTTGCACGGCCTCCAGCTCGATGATGTCGATCTTCTTCGGGTTCTCGACGATGTCGTCCAGGGTCGCCTTGTAGCCCACGCCATCCTTGAGCTTCAGCAGCCCGGCCTTCTGCAGCAGTTGCAGGCCGCGACCGCCATTGATGGGGTCATTGGCGATGGCCACCTTGGCGCCTTCCGGCAGGTCGGCGATGGCCTTGTACTTCTTCGAGTACAGACCGACGTTGTTGATTACGCCGGGCGCGAACGGCTTGAGGGCAAAGCCGCCTTCCTTCTTGGCGTTTTCCAGGAACGGCGTGTGCTGGAAGTAGTTCACGTCGATGTCGCCGGCAGCCAGGGTGATGTTCGGCGAGTTCCAGTCGGTGAATTCCACCAGCTCCACTTTCAGGCCTTTCTTCGCGGCCTCTTCCACCGCCACTTCCAGCGGCGGGGCGAAGGCAGCGGTGGTGCCGACCTTGAGGACCTTGGAGTCGGCGGCATGGGTGATGCCGGAGGCCAGGAGCAGGCCGAGGGTGAGGGTTTTGAGGAGGTGTTTGGGCATGTCTTTAGTCCTTGTCCTGAAATGGAGAATCACTTTGTAGGGGCGAATTCATTCGCCAAGGAGCGCGCAGCGCTCCCTGGTTTTCTGAGGGGCAGGCCTTCGGCCTGCATAGCGAATGAATTCGCCCCTACAGGAGAAATTTGCCCCGAGGAGAAACGGGCGCCCTTGTGGTCGGCCGGCAGACGGTCGCCCGTGCCAAACAACTTCCGCCGCAAGGTGCCTTCGGCATACGCCGTCTTGTACGCGCCGCGCGCCTGGAGCTCCGGCACCACCAGGTCGATGAAATCGGCGTAGCTTTCCGGGGTGACGATGCGGGTGAGATTGAAGCCGTCGAGGCCGGTCTCGTCGATCCAAGCCAGCAGCTCGTCGACCACCTGGGTGGGCGAGCCCACCAGCAGGATGTAGCGCCCGCCCAGGGCGTGCTGTTCCAGCAACTGGCGGCGGGTCAGGCTGTTGTCCTTGAGCTTGCTGGCCGCCGATTCGATGGCATTGGTCTTCACGTACGGAATCGGCTCATCCAGCCCGAAGCGGGAGAAGTCGATGCCGGTGGAGCTGGCGAAGTGCGCTACCCCCGCCTCGGCGCTGGCGTGGGCCAGGTACTCGGCGTGCTTGGCGCGGGCTTCTGCCTCAGTGGGCGCGACGATCACGCTGATGCCCATGAACAGCTTCACCGCGTACGGATCGCGGCCGGCGGCCTGGGCCGCTGCGCGCACCTTGTCCACCTGGGCGCGGGTGGCGGCCTTGTTGTTGCCGCTGATGAACACGCATTCGGCATGCTCGCCGGCGAAACGCAGTCCGCGCGCCGAGGAACCGGCCTGGAACAGCACCGGCGTGCGTTGCGGCGAGGGTTCGCAGAGGTGGTAGCCCTCGACGTTGAAGAATTCACCCTGGTGGCGAACCTTGTGCACCTTGTCCGCCTGGGCGTAGATGCGTCGCTGCCGGTCATTGACCACGGCGCCCTCCTCCCAGCTGCCCTGCCAGAGCTTGTAGAGCACTTCCAGGTACTCGTCGGCCTGGTCGTAGCGGCGGTCGTGCTCCACCTGCTGCGTCAGCCCCATGGCACGGGCGGCGCTTTCCAGGTAGCCGGTGACGATGTTCCAGCCCACCCGGCCATCCGTCAGGTGATCCAGCGTCGACATGCGTCGGGCGAACAGGTACGGCGCGTCGTAGCTGAGGTTGGCGGTCAGTCCGAAGCCCAGGTGGCGAGTCGCCCCGGCCATGGCCGAAACCAGCAACAGCGGGTCGTTGACCGGAAGCTGGATGCTTTCCTTCAAGGTCAGGTCGACGTTGCCCTGGTAGACGTCATAGACACCGACTATGTCCGCCAGGAACAGGCCATCGAACAGCCCGCGCTCCAGCAACTGCGCCAGCTCGGTCCAGTAGGACAGCTTGCGGTAGTCGGCCGAGCGGTCGCGCGGGTGGGTCCAGAGCCCGTGGTTGATGTGCCCCACGCAATTCATGTTGAAGGCGTTGAGGAGGATCTGCTTGCGCGCCATCAGATCGTCCCCCGGCGCGGTGGCAGTTTGTCGTTGAGATAGAAGTTGCCCACGGCGTGGTACTTCCAGCGCACCGGGTCGTGCAGCGTGTGCACGCGGGCATTGCGCCAGTGACGGTCGAGGTTGTGTTCGGCCAGGCTGGCGCGGGTGCCGGATAGTTCGAACAACTTGCTGCCAGCGGCCAGCGATACCTCGGTGGTCAGGGCACGGGCCTCGGCCACACCGATGGACGCAGCCGCCACGCTGTCGGCGTTGGGTTGGGCGGTGGCGGCATCCAGCAGGCGGCCTGCGCGGTCGAGGATGGCCTCGGCGGCATGCAGACGGATCGCCAGGCGGCCGAATTCCTGGATGGTCAGCGGATCGTCGCTGGCCTTGTCCACGCCCGAGTCGATCCACGGCCGCGAGCGGGTACGCACGAACTCCAATGCATCTTCATAGGCGGCGCGGGCTATACCGGCGTCGATGGCGGCATGGAGAATCTGTGCGAAGGGGCCGACGGTGGTCGGACGGTCGAAGGCATCCTGGAAGGACACCAGGTCCTCGGTGCGCACTGGTACGTTCTCGAACACCACCGAGCCGCTGCCGGTAGTGCGCTGACCGAAGCCGGACCAGTCGTCGATGACTGTCAGCCCGGGCGCGTTGCGCGGCACGAAGGCGAGGTACTGGTGCCCATCCTCGGCCACCACCAGGGTCGGGACCCGGTCGGCATAGAGGGCGCCGGTGCAATAGAACTTGCGGCCATTAATGCGGTAGCCCGCGCCTTCGCGGATCAGCCGGGTATTGCGGTCATTGGCGGTGCGCGTGCTGATTTCCGCCAGGGCGTTACCAAAGCGCTGGCCCGCCAGTGCCGCAGCGAACAGGCGCCGCTGCTGGGCCTTGCTGCCATTCACGCGGAGGACTTCCAGGGCATAGAAATGGTTCTGCGGAATCTGCCCGAGGGAGGCGTCGGCGGCGCTGATGATGGCGATGACCCGGGCCAGGGTCACCCGCGATACCCCGGCGCCACCCAATTCACGGGGCACGCTGATGCCCCAGAGACCGGAACGGCTGAAAGCGTCGAGCTCTTCATGGGGCAGGCGCCGGTCGCGGTCACGCTCGGCAGCGCCGGGCTTGAACTCGGCGGCGATGCGGCGAGCCACCTCGATGGCCTCGGCGTCGTCACGAATGATGGCGACGCTGAGAGCCGGTGCGGGTTGCGGCAATGTCATGGAGAACTCCTCAGATCCAGGAATGACGGGCCGGCTTGGCGCCGTTGAGGTGATAGGCGCCAACGGCCTGGACCTTCCAGCGCACCGGGTCGTGCAGGGTGTGGACGCGGGCGTTGCGCCAGTGGCGGTCGAGGTTGAACTCGGCGAGGCTGGCGCGGCTGCCGGCCAGCTCGAAGAGCTTTTCGCTGGCGAGCAGGCTGATTTCCGTCGTCAGCACCTTGGCCTCGGCCACGGCGATGGAGGCGCGGGCAGCGGACTCGTCATCGATGGGCGCAGCGGCCACTTCGTCCAGCACCTGGCCGGCGCGCTCCAGCAGCGCGTTGGCGGCATTCAGCTCGGTCTTCAGGCGGCCGATCTCGAAGAGGGTGTAGAGCTCCTCGCTGGCGCGCTCGACGCCGGCATCCACCCAGGGTCGCGAGCGTTCGCGGATGAAGGCGATGGCGTCGTCGATGGCCGCCTCGGCGATACCGGCATCGATGGCGGCCTGGATCAGTTGCGACACCGCGCCCTGGATACTCGGTACCTCGGCCAGCCGGCCATTGTGGAAAACCAGGTCATCGGCGACCGGCGCCTGGTCCAGCAGCACGGTGCCGCTGGCGGTGGTGCGCTGGCCGAAACCGGACCAGTCGTCGACGATGCGCAGCCCCGGTACACCGCGCTCAACGAGGCCAAGCACGCCGACGCCGTTGTCGTCGATGGCCTTGACCGCCACCCAGTGGGCAAACAGCGCGCCGGTGGAATAGAACTTCTCGCCGCTGACCTGCAGTCCCTCGTCAGTGCGAGTGATGCGCGCCTTGATCTCCAGGGTGTGCTTCGTGTTGCGCTCGGGGCCGGCATTGGCCAGCCGGCGACCGGCGAGAATGCCGCCGAACACCTTGCGCTTCTGCGCTTCGCTGCCGACGTTCTCGACCACATTGAGCAGGCCGAACTGGTTCTGCGGAATCTGCCCCAGTGCCGGGTCGGCGGCGCAGATGATGCGGAACACGTCAGCCAGGGTGACGTGGGAGACCTCGGCCCCGCCGTATTGGCGCGGGATGCGGATGCCGCCCAATCCCAGGCGGGTAAAGAGTTCCAGCTCGCGCCAGGGCAGCAGGCGGTCGCGGTCGCGTTGTGCGGCATGTTCCCTGGCCAGCTTCGCCACCTCATGAGCGGCTTGCAGGGCCTGTGCATCGTTTTCGATCAGCGCCGCCGGGAGTAGTGGCGGGGCTTCATCACGAAATGCGTGGTGGGCGGTTTCGTTTGTCATGCGGTGTGGCCTTCGATTGCAGAATTGCGCCCTGCCCTCTCCCCCGGCCCCTCTCCCTGAAGGGAGAGGGGAGGCAAGCGGAGCGAGGCTGGAGAATCAGAACGCCGGGGCGATCTGGCCCTTGTAGCGGGTGACGATGAACTGGCGGACTTCCGGCGAGTTCAGGGCCTTGGCCAGTTTTTGCAGGCCCGGGTCCTGGAGGTTGTCCGGACGGGCGACGAGGAACTCGGCGTAGAGGTCCTTGCCCTTCTCGACGATCAGCGCGCTGTTGGTGTCGATGCCGGCTTCCAGGGCGTAGTTGGCGAAGACGAAGGCCAGGTCCACCTGGCTCACGGATCGGGCCAGCAGCGCTCCTTCCAGTTCGCGGATCTTCAGCTTCTTGGGGTTCTCGGCGATGTCGCGCTGGGTGGCCAGGGTGTTGCTCGGGTCCTTGAGCTTGATCAACCCGGCTTCGTGCAGCAGCACCAGGGCGCGGCCGGTGTTCACCGGGTCGTTGGGGATGGCGACGGAAGCGCCGTCTTTCAGTTCGTCGAGTTTCTTGATCCTGGTGGAGTAGGCGCCGAAGGGTTCGATATGGATGCCCACCACCGGCACCAGGTTGGTGTGGCGGCTCTTGTTGAACTCATCGAGGAATGGCCGGTACTGGTAGTAGTTGGCGTCGAGGTTCTTCTCCGCCAGTTGCACGTTGGGCTGGATGAAGTCGGTGAAGACCTTGATGTCCAGGTCCACGCCTTCCTTGGCCAGGGTGGGTTTGACGAACTCGAGGATTTCCGCGTGGGGAACCGGAGTGGCGCCGACTACGAGCTTCTCGCCAGCTTGGGCTGAGAAGGCGACGACGGCGGCCAGAATGGCGATAGCCTTTTTCATTGCAAGTGCTCCTGGGCAGTTTTGGGTTGGCCGTCGTGGGGTGAACGTGAGGCCTTGGGTGGGCAGCGAAAGCCGGCTGCCCTGCGGCGGGATTTCAACGGCGGCTGTAGCGGATCACGAGGCGGTCGCCGCTCATCTGCAGGGCCTGCACCAGCAGGATCAGCAGGGCCACGGTGACCACCATCACGTCGGTCTGGAAACGCTGGTAGCCGAAGCGGATGGCGAGGTCACCGAGGCCCCCGCCACCGATCACGCCGGCCATGGCGGTGTAATCCACCAGCACGATGGCGGTGACGGTCACGGCGGCGATCAGGCCGGTGCGGGCTTCCGGCAGCAGGGTGTGCCAGATGATCTGCCAGGTGCTGGCACCCATGGACTGGGTAGCCTCCACTAGTCCGCGGTCCACCTCGCGCAGCGCGGTTTCCACCAGCCGTGCGAAGAACGGGGTGCAGCCGGCCACCAGCGGCGGAATGGCCCCGGCGACGCCGAGGGACGTGCCGGTTAGCAGCGTGGTCAGCGGGATCATCACGATCAGCAGGATGATGAAAGGCAGCGAACGAAGCATGTTCACCACGGCCGAAGCGAAGCGATAGAAACCGGGTTTCTCGTGCATCTGCTTCTTGCCAGTCAGGTAGAGCAGCACACCCAGCGGCAGGCCGAGCAGCACGGTAAAGCCGAGCGCCAGGGCGAGCATGGTCAGGGTGTCGATGCAGGCCTGGCCGATTTCCACCCAGTCGAGGTTGGCGAGCAGTTCGTTCATCGCCCTGCCCTCTTGCGCAACTGCGCAGCCGGGTGCGGCTCGGCGAGACGGTCGCCCTCGCCGAACAGCTTGTGGCGCAGGCTGCCGTCTTCGTACTCACGCTTGAATAGGCCGCGCGCCTGCAACTCGGGCACCAGCAGGTCGACGATATCCACGAAGGTTTCCGGCGCGACGATGCTGGACAGGTTGAAGCCGTCCACATCGGTTTCTTCCACCCAGGCCTGCAACTCGTCGGCCACGCTTTTCGGCGAACCCACCAGCAGCGGGCCGTCGCCACCCAGGGCGCAGTAGTCGGCGATCTCGGCGGTGGTCCAGGTACGGTTCGGGTCCGCCGCGGTGAAGGCATCCACCGCCGACTGGATTGCGTTGCTCTCGACCTGACGCAACACCTGATCCGGCGCGTACTGGCCGAAGTCGATGCCGGTCCAGCCGGACATCAGCGTCAGGGCGCCGTCATGACTGGCGAACTCGCGGTACTCGCGCCATTTCGCCTGGGCCTCTGCATCAGTGGGCGCGACGATCACGGTGAGCTGGTTGAACACCTTGATGTCGCTGCCCTTGCGCCCGGCCAACTCGGCCTGACGGCGCAGGTCGGCCACCTGGTTGCGCAGGATGTGGCGAGTGGGTGCGGCGACGAACACGCACTCGGCGTTGGCGGCGGCAAAGGCCTTGCCCCGGCTGGAAGCGCCGGCCTGGTAGAGCACCGGGGTGCGCTGCGGCGATGGCTCGCTGAGGTGGAAGCCGGGCACCTGGAAGTGTGCGCCCTCATGGGCGATGGGGTGCACCTTCGCCGGGTCGGCATAGACGCCGCTTTCCACGTCGGCGACCACTGCGTCTTCGTCCCAGCTGGCCTCCCAGAGCTTGTAGCAGACCTCCAGGTATTCCCCGGCCAGGGCATAGCGCTGCTCATGGTTGAGCTGCTGCTTGAGGCCGATGTTGCGCGCGCCGCTCTCCAGGTAGGAGGTGACGATGTTCCAGCCGGCGCGGCCACCGGTGAGGTGATCCAGCGTGCTCATGCGCCGGGCGAATGGGTACGGATGCTCGAAGGACACCGACGCGGTGACGCCGAAACCCAGGTGCCGGGTGGCGGCGGCCATGGCCGGCACCAGCAGCAGCGGGTCGTTCACCGGCACCTGGGTGGCATTGCGCAGGGCCTGCTGCGGGCCGCCCTGATAGACGTCGTAGACGCCCAGCACGTCGGCGAGGAACAGGCCGTCGATCTTGCCGCGCTCCAGGGTTTGCGCCAGTTCGATCCAATAGTGGATATCGGTGTAGCGCCGCGCCTGGTCGCGCGGATGGCGCCAGAGGCCGGGGGACAGGTGACCCACGGCGTTCATGGCAAAGGCGTTGAGGCGAATCTGCTTGCTCATCTCTCGCGCCTCAGGACCAGTCGTGACGCGGCGGCTTCACGCCGTTGAGCAGCCAGTTGCCGACCACGTGGTACTTCCAGCGCACCGGGTCGTGCAGGGTGTGCACGCGGGCATTGCGCCAGTGACGATCGTGGTTGTGGCGCGCCAGCGTGGAGCGGGTGCCGCCCAGTTCGAACAGCTTGTTGGAGGCTTCGATGGCGATTTCGGTGGTCAGCACCTTGGTCTTGGCCACGGCGACCGAAGCGGCGGCCACATTGTCCTCGTCCGGCGCCGGGCGGGCGGCGTCCATCACCTTGCCGGCCCGATCCAGCAGCGCTTCGGCGGCTTCCAGGCGAATGCCCAGGTTGCCCACCTGGATGATGGTCAGCGGGTCCTCGCTGGCCTTCTCCACTCCGGCATCGATCCAGGGACGGGCGTGTTCGCGGACGAAGGCGATGGTGTCGCGCAGGGCCGCACGGGCGATCCCGGCATCGATGGCAGCGGTGGTGATCTGGGCGAACGGGCCGGCCAGGGTCGGGCTTTCGTAGGAGCGGTAGGTGGGGAACAGGTTCGTCGCCGGCACCCGCAGGTCCTGGGCCAGCACCGTGCCGCTGGAGGTGTTGCGCTGGCCAATGCTGGACCAGTCGTCGACGATCACCAGCCCTTCGCTGCCGCGCGGGACGAAGGCCAGTTGGGCCTTGTCGTCCTCGTCCACGGCCAGCACCGCCAGCCAGTGGGCATAGAGCGAGCCGGTGCAGTAGCCCTTGCGACCGTTGATGACATGGGCGTCGCCGTCGCGGCGGATGCGGGTCTGGATGTCCTGCACGTTCTTGCCGCCGGTTTCCGACAGCGCATTGGCAAAGCGGTTGCCCTTCAGCGCCAGGCCGAAGAAGAAGCGCTTCTGCTCGTAGGTGCCTTGCAGGCGGATGTCTTCCAGCAGGCAATAGTGGTTCTGCGGAATCTGGCCGAGGGAGGCGTCGGCGGCCGAGATAATGGCGATCACTTCGGCCAGGGTGGCGTAGCTCACCTCGGCGCCGCCGAACACCTTGGGCACGGTGATGCCCCAGAGGCCACTGTTGGAAAACACGTCCACCACTTCCGAGGGGACCTGGCGGGTGCGATCGCGCTCGGCGTCGCCCTCCAGCAGGAAGGCTGCGACGCGGTGGGCCACTTCTATGGCCTGGGCATCGCTACGGATGATCTGGGCGTCGGGGATACCGATGGGGTACTGGGCGGAAATCGGGGTTTGCGACATGGGGCTCTCTGCACTGCTGTTTCGCCGCGAACAGTCGCGACCTTGCTTGCAGAGGGATAAAGCAGCACCCGTGCCAGTTTTGTTTTTCCTTATAAATCAATGGCTTGATATTTATCACCAACAGACGAGCCTGAATTAAGCAGGCAACTTGCTGGTCAGGTGTTGCTGGAGCAACACCTGGGGCGGGAAAAATGAATCGGCCATTCATCCCCCGCCTTCAGCGCTTAAGTGCAATTTTTTTGCACTGCACAAGCAATAACATTCATTAGCCTTCTATTTTTCCGCCCCTTAGCATGCCCCCATCCCCGACGCCCGGCCCGGACCGGCTTGCGCAAGCAGGCTCCCGAGGAACCGTGCGCGAGAGAAAAATTTCCATATCCAAGGACGGAACTCCCGCCCCGGTGGGATTGAGAGGACCAGGGGCCTGTACGAAAAGCCGTCCGGTATCGGCACTTTCCGTACAGCGCCTCCGGCCTCTCCCTTTATCAACTGCCCAGTGTCATGCCCATGCCCCAGAACCCTCTGCGTCTCTGGCTGCAGCGTCTGCTGCCGGACGCCAGTAACGCCCCGCCACGTGAGTGGCTGCGCGCTGCCATTGGCGGCTGCATCGCCGTTTTCCTCGCCGCGCTGGTGTGCAGCCAGCTATACGGTTCCGACCTGGCCTTGCGCCTGATCGCGCCGTTCTCCGCCTCCGCGCTGCTGCTGTTCGCTGTTACCTCCAGCCCAGTTGCCCAGCCCTGGCCGGTGATCGCCGGCAACGTGCTGGCCGCGGCCATCGGTTTGCTGGTCAGCCAATGGGGCCTACCGCCGTTGGCCACCGCCGCAACCGCTTTCGGCCTGACCCTGGTGGGCATGCAAGCCCTGCGTTGCCTGCACCCGCCCAGCTGCGCCATCGCCCTGGGGGCTGCGCTCGGTGGACCGGTCCTCTCCGCGCTGGGTTGGCATCTGCTGTTGCCGGTACTGCTGGGTTCAGTGGTATTGGTGAACACCGCCCTGCTGTACAACAACCTCAGCGGCGTTCCCTACCCACGCAAGATCGCGCACCCCGTCAGCGGCCCACACCTGACCGCCGATCCCTTGCCGGGCGAGCGTAACGGCATCGCCGAGGTTGACCTGGACCAGGCGCTGGCCGAGTTCGGCAGCTTCGTCGACGTGACCCGCGATGACCTCCAACGCCTGCTTCAGCTCACCGAAAAGCATGCGTTGCGTCGCACCATGGGCGACCTGCGGGCGGCGCGGATCATGTCCCGCGACCTGCGTACCATCGGCCCCCAGGCCCCCGTCAGCGAGGCCTGGCGCCTGCTCGACCAGCATCATCTGAAAGCCCTTCCAGTGCTCGACGACAAGCAGCAGCTGGTGGGCATCCTGACCCTCTCCGACCTGCTCGGCCATGCGGCCAGCGCGGCCCCCCGCAGCCTCGCCGAGCGCTTCCGCGCGCGTCGCGAAGCACCGGTGTCGAGGCTGATGAGCCGCCCGGTACGCTGCGTGACCGTGGATACGCCGGTGGTGGAACTGGTGTCGCTGCTGTCCGATCAGGGCCTGCACTGCCTGCCGGTGCTGGATGACAGTGGTCGCGTGGTGGGCATGGTCAGCCAGAGCGACCTGATCGCCGCGCTTTACCGCAACTGGCTACAGGACCTGCACCAGCAGCCGGTGTTTCAGCTGGCGAGTTGAGTCTGGCAGGGCACCTGCAGGAGCGAGCTTGCTCGCGAACAGTTCGAGCGCGATCTTTCGCGAGCAAGCTCGCTCCTACATTCGAGGTGCAGCGAAACCCATCGCCCCGGAATGATGGGTTTCGCACCTCTACCCATCCTACGATTTGCTGATCGCGACCATTGCGGCTCAGATCGGGTCCCAGCGCCGGGACCAGTCGATGTCCTCGGTGACCACCTCGCGCAGCACGTCGATGGCCTGGCGCAAGGCCGGGGAATCCTTTTCGCGGGAGTAGACGAGGTAGGTGGGATAGGTGAATTCCGGTGCCTTCTCCACCCGTTCCAGCTCGCCGTTGTCCAGGTGCCCCTGCACCACGCGGGCGCGGAAATAGCCGGAACCCCCGCACTGGAGGATGTAGTGAAGTGCCAGCGGCCCCAGGTTGGTGGACAGCACGGCGCTGGCCTTTTCGGGCATCGCGGCATCGTGGCGCTGGCGGAATTCCGGGCCCCAGTCGTTGTAGATGTAGGGCTCGGGGTTGGTCGCCGAACGCACCTGGACCAGCTTCTCTTCCAGCAGCAATTCCACCTGCAGGCCTGGCCAGTAATCCGGGCGATAGACCAGCGCGGCGTCCAGCAGACCGCGCTGCAATTGCTGCTGCAGATGACCCGCTTCGCCGACTTCCGCACGTACCGCGTGGGACGGCATGCGCTCGCGCAGGCGGATCACCCAACTGAGCACCAGCGGGCTGCACAGGCTCACTTCGCCGCCCAGGTTGAGCACGTCGCGATAGCCTTCGGGCAGCGGCAGGTCGCGTCGGGCCGCTTCCCAGGTCTGCACCAGCTGGTTGGCGTAGGCGACGAACACCTCACCGTCTGCAGTCAGCCGCGCGCCCGCACGATTGCGCACGAAGAGCCGGCAATCCAGCTGTTGTTCGAGGTTATGCACCCGCGCGGTGATGGTGGTCTGGGTGACGTGCAGGCGCTCGGCCGCCGCGACGAAACTGCCGGTACGGACGATCTCGAGAAAGGTGCGCGCCAGGTCGATATCCATGGGTGTGCTCAGGTGCGGAAAAGATGGTCGAGTTTAACGGCTGAAGCGGCGTGGGTAGGAGTGAGGGGGACGCCGAGTTCAGTCCGTGCACGATCTTTCGCGAGCAAGCTCGCTCCTACAAAGGTGAACCTGGTGCCACCAGCCTCAATAGCCGCGCCGCGCTGGCGCGGATTTCCTCGCGCAGGGCTTCCGGTCCGCGCACTTCGAAGTCGAAGGGCAGTTTCACCAACTGGCGGGCGAACCAGCTCATGCTGTCGGTGCGGGTGCGCAACAACACGCCCTCCTCCACCGGTTCCAGCAGTCCCACGCCGCTGCTGAGTTCTTCCGCGGCACGGGCCAGGTCGCACTTGAGCAGCACTTCCACCGCCGTCGAGCGGGGTAGCTGGGCGATGCTTCCGGTCAGGAACGTTGCGGCGTCGAAGTCTTGCGGGCGTTCGAAACGGGCGTCCAGGAGCAACAGCGTCTGCATCCGGTCCAGACGAAAGCTGCGCAGGTCCCGGCGCAGATGGCAGTAACCACTCATGTACCAGCGACCGGCGCGGTAAACCAGGCCGTAAGGATCAGCCTCGCGCTCGCTGCTTTCGCCATCGCCCGAGCTGTAGGTGAACCACACGCGCTGCTGTGTCTGGGCGGCGGCTGCCAAGTCCAGCAGCCAGCGCTCGTTGGCAGCAGCACGTGCACCGGGCAGGTCGAGGGTGGCAGCTTCACCGAGGGCGCGCAGGCGTGGTTTGAGATTGGCCGGCATCACCCGTTCCAGCTTGGCGCGGGCGCTGGCCACTGCCGGGGCGGCCTGCTCCAGGCCCAGGTTCTGTACCGCCAGCAGGCCGAGCGACAGGGCCAGGGTTTCCTCGTTGGTGAACATCATCGGCGGCAGCTTGAAGCCGGCCACCAGACGGTAACCCCCGTGGCGCCCGCGCTCGGCGATCAGCGGAATGCCGATGTCTTCCAGGGTCGCGATGTAGCGCCGCAATGTGCGGCCATCCACCTCCAGCCGTTGGGCCAGTTCGCTGCCACTGAGCTGGCCGTGGGTCTGCAACAGCTCGAGTACGGCAAGCACGCGAGTGGTGGGATTGGGCATGGCCGGGCTCCGCGAAAAAATAACTCAGGTGCGAAATAAATTAGGGCGGAATATAGCCTGATTACCTCCTAAGGTGCTCCCACGGCCGCTCAGCAAGGCCGCTCACCCTCACTGCAAGGAGCAAGACTATGGAACCCGTCCTTTTCTATGGCGTACCCCAGGGCTGTTCGTTCGGCTCGATCGTGGCCCTCGAATGGCTCGGCCTGCCTTACCGGCTGTGCCGCGTGGAGATGCTCGAACACCCGTGGAACCCGCTGTTCGCCCGGATCAATCCACTGAACAAGACGCCCGCCCTCCTCACCGAAAGCGACCAGCCGGTCAGCGAGAGCCTGGCCATTCTGCTCAGCCTTGCTGGCCGCAATCCCGGCAGCGAGCTGTGCCCGGTCCAGGGCAGCCCGGAATACGACCGCCTGAATCAGATGCTGGCCTACCTTGTCACCGACTTCTTTGGCGCCTTCGCGCCGCTCTGGGCGGCCTACGAGATG